>JACCDX010234459.1_pt1 | contig 131954 bp, 158 predicted proteins | sample 7449681 | NCBI WGS metagenome assembly JACCDX01 (sample SAMN15323450, study PRJNA562643) | freshwater metagenome | isolation source: river surface water | place: USA:Blue River Watershed | collected 2017-08-18
TTAATATTATCGTATATACATATGGTGGTATATTAGTAGGTCGCAGAGCATAAATGAGTCTTGTGAAAAGGACACCACTTGCAATTATCATTTACTTTTGGTTGGTGTTCAACTTGTTTAAAGCCGTTTCGATCAAACGCCTGTTCTATAAATTCTTCAATTGATTTCGTTACTTTATTCAATTTTACTTTACCCGAAGCCGGTTTGTACCATTGTACACGTTTGATGGTAAATTGTTCGCTTTCAAATATTTTACGTTTTACAATCATAAATTCTACCTCTACATTTTCTATTGGTACGTTGTATAGTTCCGAATAGTATTTTTTGTATAGGATAAGTTGAAATTGCTTTTGTTCGTTTGATTTTTCTTTTTTACTCCAACCTTGTCTGCTTGTTTTGATGTCTATGATTTTAAATGTGTTGGTTGGTTCGTGGTATAAAACAACATCTAAAAACCCTTGAAACATTATGTTTTGTAGTTTTGGATTTGGAGTTAATACAAGAGGTACTTCACATCCAACTAAATGCCATCCTCGTTTGCTAAAGTGTTTACCTCTTTCTTTTGCTATTTCTCTTATGATTTCTACTCCATCGTCATAGAATTCTCTGAGTTCGTCTGGGGTAACAAAGTGTTGGTTGTTGTTTGCTTGGTATTGTTTTTTGTATTCTTCACGGAGTTTTTCTTCAAGCATTTCAGCTGTGTTAATGCGGTCTGCTTCTGCTCCGCTTTGTTCGTACATTACTGTAAGGTAATGTTGGAGTACTTCATGTAGTGCAGTTCCAAAAACAGTGTGGATTGAAGAAGTGAATTGTTTGTGACCTTCTCTATATTGTAGTGACCATTTTTTAGGGCACTCATTGAACATAGACATTTGGGAATATGAAATAGACTTTTGTGTTGCGTAGTCTATTTGGGGTAAAACCTTAGTTTTTATTTCCTTTAATATGGAAGGTAACTTTTTTTTCATTACCTAAAGATAGGAAAAAGCCTGCTGGTGGGCAAGCTTTTTTGTAAAGATATTTTAAAAATTGCTTAATTATTACCATATTCAGGATGTTTTAAACTTTTTTTACCTACTCCTAAATCATTTGTATAAACATCTGTATTTTCATATAAAAAATCTTGAATAAGGCTATATAACTCACCTAATGTCTTTAAATCATTTGCTGTTTTAATTTTTTCAACAAATGTATATAAATCATCTGCTGTGTTTGTTCCAAATTGATCAGCTACATGTTTTATTATATCATCTATACCCTTTATTATTATTTGTTTTAACTCTTCTAAATTATCTGGGTTACCAGAAAGAGGATATATTTTATTATCTAAATCAAAAGTAGGATCAGTTAGTTTTTCTTTATATTCCGACTCAGTGATTAAACCAGCCAATTTTTGCATTTTTAAGAATTCTTTATTCATTTTATTTTATTTAATAATTCCAGCTCGTATTTGGAGCATTTTAATTTCTTCAATGTCTTCAGGGGAACCAACAATCATGCTGTAGTCGTCCATTGTTAACGTTTTTCCTGAAAGTGCTAAACCGATTGCATTTTCTGACACGTTGTGTAAGTCCATGTCGGTTTGAGCATCTTCTCTAGCGTATTCGAGTAAACGAATAAATAAAGGAACGTCTACTGTAATTGTGTCTCTTTGGTTCATTTTAGTTTGCTTAAAAGAGCATCTAGTTCATCTGGGATGCTAGTAAAGTAATTTTCTCCACCTTCGCCTTTAAGTCTACTTTTAATAGACATAGCAATGTTTTTTGGTCCTTCAGGTGAAAGAAGATAGTTAGCGAATTCAATCATTTCATCATTTCCTTTTTCAGAAAATTCAAACGATTGAAGTATTTTTTCTATAGTAGCTCCTACATTTTCATTTACTTCAGCTTCATATAAAGACGGTTCTTCTACTTCTTTACCTTCTTCAACTTCTTTTTCCATTTCATTTAAGCTATATTTTTGACCTAAGAAATGTTCAAAAGCATCTTCGTAATCTGCTTTTTTACGACCTTCAAATGGATTGTTAATCGCTCCAACTCCTACAATTCCTCCTGCAACGTAGTGTTCGTTTAGGGAATCTTTTGATTTAGTTTCAAATAAATCATCTACACTAGCACCTTGAAGGTACTCATTATAGTATACTTTGGCTCTATTTTTTATTTGTTCATCACTTGGATATTCATCAGGTGCTACTCCAGCCATCATATCGTCTCTAACCATTCGAACAAAGTCATTATAGGTTAGTTCTTTCTCTTCATTTTCTTGCAATTTAGCTTTGTATTCACTTTCTGTAATGATACCTGAAAGCATTTGCATACGTAAAGTTTCTTTATCCATTTTGATATTTTATTATAAATATTATAGTCCTTTTGTCTCTACGATTTTCCATATAAAACCACCAGCTGTTTTATATTTTCCTTTTAAACACATTCTGATTCCCTCATGAAGGGATTTATTTCCATTGGATGCTTCCATAATAGTGGGGTATTCTTTGATAAAATTACCTTGAAGATCATATTGTGCTACAGGAATATTTGTTGAGCGAGTGTGTGGTTTTTTAGGGATACCTTTAAGGTTCCATTCTATTTTTCTACCTTTTAATTTTTCACTAGCTTTTCTATTTCTTTCATCCCAATTTTTAATCTTACCTTTAGAAGATTGGCTCATTTTGTCTTTGGATTCTTGGGAGTACTTTTTTCCAGTCATATGTTGTTTTATCTTTTCTTTAGATTCAAAAGTATGTTTTGTTTTTCCAATAGTAGATTGTTTTATCTTTTCTTTTGTTTGAGGATCCATAGAACCTCGTATAACACCTTTTACTCCACTTTCACCTCCTGTGGATTTGTTTACTAAAATTCCATCAGGTTCATATCCTATTCGGCCATATTCAGCTATAAGTTGTTTTTCAATAGAACATGCTTCTTGTTTAGATAAATTTTCTTTATATATTTCTACTATAGGATTGCCATACTTTAAAACTACATTTTTATAATGACTATTTCTTCCATTTTTAAAATCCCAAGCTCTATTATCATAGCCTATCCCTACATAAAATATGCAATTGGAGGATGGGTTGATATGAAAATAAACATACATGTTGGAGTGTTTCGTCCATTATAAATATGTTACTTTTTTACTTTTTCACCTCTTTCTTCAAGAATTTTTTTAGCTTTTTGTAAATATAGAATCGCATCCATATGCTCTTCTAAGGCATGGTTAATATAGTCTATCAGCCCTAAATCTTCACGGTCTAAATCAACTCCATATTTTGTTTTACCAAATGTAGCTCTTGAAACAAACTGGTCAATAACTGAATCAACAATTGAATCTGTAACCTTAATTTCTCTATTCATTTTTTTAATAGTTTTTCTACTTCTTTATCTTCAACACCCATTTTGTATAGAACATTTCTTACTCCATGTTCACGTAAAATATCAATATATTCTTCAGCTTCGCCTAAACTGCATTCAAAATGTTTTGCTACGTACTCTACCAAAGTAACAGGCTGTCTCTTTGTTCTTGACTTAACGTACTTCAAGAACGTTTTAGTTTTTGGGATCATCTCTCTATAAATTAAATATGTTTGTTGTTTGTTCTCGTATGGTAGAGTTTGAACAAAATTAGCTAGTTCAACATAATTTATATTCATTGATAAATACCGGTGAACCATATAAGAATTCCATTTTTCCCATGATTCTTCCGAAATACCTTTAATTGGGGTTTTGTAGAGGGTTATTTCATTAAGCCATTCAAAAATATTCTTTATTTCCTTTTTGCCGGTTTTCATTTATAGAGAGTGGTTTTGTATTTTTATAGTTGAAGCATTTTTTAATTTCTTGTTCTTTTGTCAAATCAAACAATGAAATTGGTTTAATATGATCTATTTCCCAATATGTTCCATAGTTTTCCCAATTCATGTTTTGGTCAAATTGTTGCTCTAAATATATAATATATTTTTTAATAGGGCAACCTAAAAGTTCTTTACTTGAATTACTTTTATTTTTTAAAGCTAAGTATATTCTACTTCGGATATTTTCTTTTAATCTGTGTTGGATGTTACTTTGTCTTTGTTTTTGGGACCACTGACGTTTATATTCTTTGTTTTTTGTATTGGATTCTTTTATTTTGTCTCTGTTATTTTCCCTCCATTTAGCCCAATATCCAGTTTCTTTAACATATTGTTTTGTTCTATTTAACTGTTCTTGTTTATGGGTGGGATCGTCATGGTACCTTTTTTTGTTGCGTTCACGATTCTTTTCTCGATTACAAACTTTACAGGTACCATGATTCGATCTAAAATATTCGTCTAATGGTTTTTCTGTTTTACACACATTACATATTTTCATATCACTTCGTTTATTATACATATTAGAAGGATACAAATCTATGTATGTTTTTTAGGCATCTAAAGTAATATCTTTGTATTCGTCACGAAGTTCTGGTGGGAGTGAATCAGGTAAGATTTTTTTACTTTCCATATCATAAAATACTGGGATTGGGATGAGTGAATCTTCTTCAGCTCCGATTAAAAATTTAGAAATTTTACGGACAATGATTGCTTGTCCAAATAGATGACCTCCATCAAAGCCAGTTACAGCTGTTGTGTTTTTAAAGTCGATGTTCAACCTTGGTTGTTCTTGCATTTTATTTGTTTTTATTGGTTACTTTTTCTTTTCTATATTCTATAAAGTCATGGATAAACCCTGCTGCTACAATTATATTCATTCCAAATGACATTAGTATTTCATGTAAATCAGCATAAATAGATGTCATCAGGTGGATATGTCCAACTGTCCAAAAAGGTACGGACAAATTACTTGATACCCACGAAAGAGTGTATTTTAGGAAATGTTTCATATAACTTCTATAATCTTTGCAATTGCAGACATTACGTTAATTTCTTTGTCAATTCGAAAATTTGCTTGATAGAGGTGCTCGTTCAATATAATTGCAACAGAACCTTCTTTACCTGGGGCATATTTTGAACTATATTCGAATAGTGAGCGGTATAGTTCTTCAAAGTCTTTAACGTTTGAATCTGCTATGGTTTGTCTAATGGTTATCCAATTTTTCTTACCTGCTAGTTCTTTCAATACCTCTTTGATATAGTTGTTTGAGGTCAAAACTGTTTCATCAAGTACAACACTATCGTCTTTTATAGACATCTGTAAAACGTTTAACATTTTACGCATGTCAGGATAGTATTTTACTATCAGCGATTTTAAATCTTCGGGTGTATAGGATATGTTTAATTGATCAGCTAAAATCCAAGTTAAATGGTTGTACACATCCATTTTTGTTGGTGGTACAATTTTAAGTACCTGGCAACGTGATTGGAGAGGGTCAATGATTCGCTCTATAAAGTTACAGGTTAAGATAAAACGTGTTGAACGTGAAAATGTTTCAATTACGTTTCGTAAAGCGGCTTGTCCTTGAATGGTGATAAAGTCTGCTTCATCTAATATTACTACTTTAATCCCTTTCCAAGATGCAGCACTAGCAAATCCCTTTACTTTTTCTCGAATTGTGTCAATTCCGTTTTCATCACTTGCGTTAATGTAAAGGTAATCACAATCTAAATTTTTAACGATAATTTTAGCTAGGGTTGTTTTCCCACAGCCTGCTGAACCGTAGAAAATAAAATTTTGGATATCACCTTGGTCAAGATATTTTTGGATTGTATCTTTGATACTTTCATTACCAACAAAATGTTCTAAAGATGTAGGACGAAAACGTTCTACGTACAATGTGTTTTCTTTCATAACCGTATTATACAAAAAAAGCTTGTCATAGACAAGCTCTTTATTTAAAGTATTTTATTTTCTTTCAATACCAAAATACATCATAGTATTGTCTTTCCAAAATTTATTTAAAACTGAATCTTCTACTGGTGTATCAATCCATTTATCTTTTAACCTATAGTCAGTGTATCCGCTTTTTGAGTCACTATGGGAAACTCTTGTATTTCCATCTCTATCAGTAGAATAATATGTGTTAGCTAGTTCATAGTATGTAGGGTCTGGTCTTCCTGCTCCATTATCTGTAGTTAATGGGAGTAAATTTTTTCGATAGCGATTTTTTGCTGCTTCAGCTTCTTCATTACTTTCTTTTTCGTATCTATCGCCCCAATATTTTTTCAAGGATTTATTGTAAATTCTAGTAACTGCACCTTTTTCTTTTGGGGTTAAAGGACGTCCAAGTTTATCTTGGAGACGTTTTTTTATTTCGTATTCGAATTCACCTGAAAATTGATTGTCTCTAGTAAAAGGATTATCTTTAAGGTATTGATCTACTTCTAAAGGGAGATCTAAATCTTCTTTTAATAATCTATTTTCAGCTAAATATTTTTTTAAATCAAAATTGTCCATCTTATTTAATTATTCCTGCTCGTCTAAGCATTTGGTATTTTTCAAAATCAAATTCTTGTTCTTCTTTCAACGTAGTTTTTCTAACTAAAAGTTTTGCACGTTGATCTTTGTTTTGGAATCCTGTTACTACAAGTTTATACTTTCTTCCCTCAGGCGATTCAAAAGATTCTATTTCGTATTTTACAGTTGGAACTTCTCCAATTTCTTTTTGAAATATGCTTCTTGCTTTTTCAACTTTGTCTCTTGAATCAGCTGTATAGGATAAAGGTGGGATAACTTCTTTTTCAGGTTTTTGAACAGCTACTGGGGTTTCAGCATCTTGTTCAACATCGATTAATTCAAAGCCAACTCCTGCATTGTCCATAATTGTTTTTAATACTTTAGACAAGTATGGTTTTGTTTTGTATGGGTTTTCTAGAGTTGAAGGGAAAACAATCTTATCACCTTTTACTACATAGTGAACATCTTGTTCCAATTTACCACCATATTTTTTTAAGTTGTCTGGGGTTTTCATTGGGTAGTAATTAGCTCCATATTTTCCAATAATGTCTTTTGGGAGTTCTTTACCTGGTATAGTGAATAGGTAATCGTCTAAACTACCATCATTTCCTTCGTCTTGCCATTTTTCATACCCTGCTTCTGCTTCAGCTTCTGCTTTAGCCCATGCTTCAGGTACTCTTTTTTTAATGTCTGCAAGTTTAAATGCTTTTTCGTCATTTGAACGAGAATCCCAATCTTTCCAAGCAGCTCCAGCCTTTTGCGCAGGAATTGAAGGTCCGAATGCTTTTATAATAGCTTGCGGATCTCGCATGTTTTGTGCGTAAATACCATAATTTTTGGTATCGTTTAAAGCAGCTAGTGCTTTATCAAGATCAGCGGGTTCTACAGCAAGGTCGTAACGAACCTTTACTTGTTGCATCCCATCTTCTTCTCCTTCTACTTCGCGTAAAATATCTGTTAGTTTCATAATTATAAATATCTAAAAAAGAGGACCCATTACATTGGGTCCCCATATAAATTGTATCGTTTTGTAGGTTCGGGTTGAATTTCTTTTTCTTCGCTCCGAATAGCATACAATTTACTGTCTAAAGGAGCTAAACGAAACTCTACTTTTTCTTGGTTTGCTTCAAACCATGCTTCTAAAGCATCAGTAAGTGACTTGTGAATCACCTTGTTTCTATCGTTTACGAGTACCCAGGAATCTCCTGGGGGTACTCGTGTTGCGATAAGCTCGTTGTATTCTACTTTTTCTACTTTCATATTACATCATTCCCATCATTGACGGATCAAAACCACCGTCTGATTTTTTGTCTTCTGGTTTGTCTACTACTGTACATTCTGTTAATAGGATTGTACCTGCAATTGAAGAAGCGTTCAATAAAGCGTTTTTGGTAACTTTATGTGGATCGATAATACCTTCTTCTTTCATGTTAACGATAGTTTCTGTTTTAAGGTTGAAACCATTCCATACATCATCAGAATGTCCAATTTCCATATTGATTGGGTACATATCACTTTCAGCATATCCTGCATTTTTCAAGATAACCTCAAATGGTTTACCACATGCTCTATAAACTAACTTTTTACCATAGTTAAAGTCTTCTGAATCGTCTTTTGTAAAGGTAATACCTTCACGAGCATATAATAGAGCTGAACCCCCACCTGGTACAATACCATCTTCTAAAGCACATTGTGTAGCGTGTAAAGCATCGTCAACGCGGTCTTTTTTCTCTTTCATTTCGGTTTCAGTACTTCCACCTACATGAACTAAAGCTACTCCACCTACAAATTTGGATAAACGTTCTTGCAATTTTTCCATTTCAAATGGTGTTTTTGCTGTTTCAATTTGAGCTGTAAGTGATTCTACTCGTTCTGTAATTTCAGCTTCAGCACCGTCTCCATCAATGATTGTGGTTTTTTCTTTATTTACTGTAACTGTTTTAGCTTTACCTAACCATTCCCAATTGAATTTGTCAAGTTTCATTCCTTTTTCCTTGTCAAATACTTTACCACCTGTTAAGATAGCAATGTCTTCAAGGATCAATTTTCTACGCTCACCAAAATCAGGTGCTTTAACAGCACATACTTTAAGTGTACCTCGCATTTTGTTTACAAGCAATGTTGCTAAAGCTTCTCCATCAATATCTTCTGCGATGATCAACAATGCTTTTCCTTTTTGTGATACACCATCTAAAATTGGAAGCAATTCTTTTACTTGTGTAAAACGGTGGTCTGCAATCAAGATGTAAACATCTTTTAAAGTTGTTGACATTGTGTTGTTGTCGGTAACAAAGTATGGAGATTTGTAACCACGATCAAATTGAATACCTTCTACAACTTCAAGATATGTTTCGTCTGTTCTTGACTCTTCAATATAAACTACACCTTCACGTCCTACTTTTTCCATAGCGCGTGAAATTAATTTTCCAATTTCTGGATCATTGTTTGCTGAAATGGTAGCAATTTGCTCTAGCTGTTCTTCAGATGAAATTTTCTCTGAATTGTCTTTAAGTGTTTTAAGTACTTGTTTTACTCCAGCATCAATTCCACGTTTGATTTCAACTGCATTTGCTCCTTCGTTAAGTTTGGAAATACCACCTTTAACTAGTTCACGTGCTAATAAAGTTGAGGTAGTTGTACCATCACCAGCATGGTCTGCTGTTTTAATAGCTGCTTGTTTTACCATTTGTGCTCCCAAATCTTCAATTGGGTCTTCTAAAGATGCAATTTGTTTTGCAACGCTTACACCATCTTTGGTTGAAACAACCATACCGTTTTCAGTGTACACGACGTTTCTACCATTAGGTCCTAGTGTTGCTACAACTGCATCTGCTAAGGTGTCAATACCTTTTACCAGTTTTTTACGTGCTTCTGGTCCGAATTCAATTATCTTACTCATTGTCTGTTATTTTTGCTAAAATTTGTCTTTCATTTCCAATATAATACTCGTCCCCTTCAAATTGCAATTTTGAAAACCCCATTGTAGGTAGGACAACTACATCTCCTACTTTAATGTTTGTTGGAATAAATCCAACTCCTGCCATTTCTACTCCAGGACCAACTGCAACTACAGTTCCTTGTTCGTTTCTGTCTTTACCCGCATCTGGGATAAAAATACCACCATACATGGTTTCATCGTTTTCAAGCGGTTTTACAATTACCGCATCAAATAATGCTTCTAATTTTCTCATATTTCTAATTTATTTAACATTGATTCCATTCCTTCTTTAACTGTATTCCAGGTGGTGATATACCCTTGAATGGTTTCATATTCACCTTCATTTTGATAAAACTTTTCTTTTGCAATGCGGTTTACAGCATTTCCAAAGCTACTGTAGTATCCTACAACTTTTTCAACTTCTTTACCGGATGCTTTTTTACCACCAAATCCTCTTGTAGCAATAGATCTTTCTATAACTGTAAAGTTTGTAGCATCTTTTACAATGTAGAAAGGTTCCATTGCTGGATCTTTAATTGTGCATAAGTTTGATTGTGTGTCATTTTCGTCCCTAGCAGGACGACCTCGTCGTTTGGTTTCTTCCATAACTAAATTTAAATTTATAACTGTAATATACTAAAACTATTTTGAATTACCTAATTCTATTATACATACTAAAAGGCACTTTCTTCTTTACGTACCATATAATACTCGCATGTTGTATCTTCTGACTTGAACTCCAGTTTCATTAAGCCCTGGTAGCTCAAATAGATGTTTCCACTTTCTAAATCTTTGTTTTCTTTAAGTATGTTTCTAAACATGTCTGAGTTGAATGGTATTTCAACTTTTTCTTGTTTGATTGTACCATACATTTGATAGGTAATTTTATTGTTGTGGCCTTGCTCATCTCCAAATGTAAATAAGCACATATCGTCTCCATTCATGTCAACATCAATTGAAAGTGTCATTGAGCCTATACCTGTTAAAGCATTTTTTGCTTTAACTAAATTGTCAACAAATTCTTTTTCTAGAGGCAAAACTGCATCCCATTCTGGTTCTGTTACAGAACCTACTTTTCCAATCAAAAGTGGATCAGCAAGTGCATAGGTTAAGTTAAAAGCATTGTCTGCAAAATGCATTTTGGTGTAAACGTTTTTACCCTTTTCTAAACTAAACATTAGATCACCTTGAGTGATGCTTAGTAAGTTTAGTAGTTTTTTAGTGTCAAAGATAGCCAATTCACTGTCTTCAACATCAAAATTTGTGTGAATAATTTTACCTATGACTTCTTTATTTACAGACATAAAGTCAATGGTAAGTGTTTTGTCTTTGATTTTCCACTTGACGGATTCGTTTTCGCCTAAGTAGTATTTGTTTATAACCGATTGTAGAACTAATTTATTTACCATGCGCTAAAGATAAGAAAAAGCCTGCCAATAGGCAAGCTTTTCTATAAAGATATTTTAATTTTATTTTAGTAAGCTGAAGATGCTTTTTTAGCCATTTTTATAAATTCTGAATCTTTTCTTAAATCAGCAACTGTAAGTTTTACTAATTCTTTCATTTCAGCTTTATCAACTTCTTTAGGGTCTAATCCTGCTTCTTTCATTTTCTTAATAACTATTTGTTCAGCTTCATTTTCAACGTAGCTTCTTAAATTAGCATTTGCTTCCCATTTAAAGTATCCAACTAAAGCTCCAACAATACCTCCAACAAGTGCAACAGCCCCAGCTATTACTTCTGGTCCTTCTGCTACTCCTGTAAGGTAATCTTCATTGATTTTAGCTTCATCTACTAAATCCATAGATTTTTTAACTTCATCAGGTTTTACTTTAAAGTCTGAGGATAATTCAGATGCAATTTGATCAAAATCTACCTTTTCACCTTCTGCTTCTTCCATTTTTTCTTTATATTGACCTTCCGTAATAACTCCAGCCAATAATTGCATGCGTAATAATTCTTTTGCCATTGTTTGTTAATTTTTTTCTAGTTATACATATTATAAAAATAAGGAAAAATAATAGGGATATCAAATCTTTTATGAAAAACTAAAAAATTTCGCTTTAAACGGATTTAAGTTTAAAGACCATCCAATATCATTGTATACTCCTTCTAATTTGTTTCGGATTACACTATCAAATAAACCATCACGATCAATATATTTGTTGATCAATTCTGTAATTTCACTGGGATCGTTGTAACCGTTGTAACCTATTACCTCAATTTGGTATGGATTTGGTTTTAAATAAGCTATATACATTTTATCTCCAATTGTAAATTCAGGGTATTTTACATTAAGTTTCTTGTAACGTAAAAAGTCATTGTATATTATAGCTGCTTTAGTGTTGATTGGACATTTCAATTTTAATTTAGAGAACAATTCACCAGCCATAGGTCTACGTTCAATATATTCACCCATTTTCTTTAATCCAGTTGGTTTAAGCAACTTTATCCACTCTACAGTTTGCATTGAATTTTTAAAGTCCATTACAAACTTGTCTATGTCTTCTTTTGGTTTGCTGAATAGAATGGATTTGATAAGTTCTTCTCCAAAGTTTCTAAAGTATGGAGGGAAGTTCGATTTCATAATGTCTAATCCCTTCATCTCTAGTTCTTCAATAGGTACACCTTCTTTGTTTACAATGTAAATAGCGTAACGGCGTTTACCAGCCCAATATGCTTTTTCAGCAATTACCTCCTGCTTTAACACGAAGTGGTGCTTGCCAGTCATATTGAATAAATCTTGCGTAATATTGTTTAGATTTGCGTTTGCTACATCTTGAAGTTCCTCTGTCAAAACTAGCAATCGTTTAATTTTTTCTTCACGATCTTCATAGTTTAAGTCAGGGTTACGCTTTTTAAGCAAATCCGTTAATTCCATGTAAAGTGAATCGGTATCTGAAGCAACCACAAATGGTTTTAAATCAATTTCAAGTTGATCGGAAATGTATTGGTTTACAAAGTTAATCGATTCTTTTGTAAGGCGTTGACCGCTATTTGTAATACCCGCAGAGCACATTTTAAATCCATCAGTAAAGCGCCATGAATTAATTGCATACGTACCATATAAAGCATTTTGTAAGATTTTAAATGCCATTTGGTACAAATCATACAGTTTGTAATTTGCCCAATCTTCCGCTTTACCTGCTTTTTTCTTAAGTGCTCGATAGTGTTCTCGTTGATCAAACCAGTCTTCAAGTACTTCACAAGCAATACTTTTTTTATCGGTTGTAAAAAACGCTCCACTAGCTGAAATAGTCCATTGATTATCTTCAATAAGGTTAATTAAGTGTCCTATTGCTATATTAGCATCTTTAAGTTGATAGGAGTATCGGTTTAGTTTTTGGATGCGTATTTTTTCTTCAGGGTCACGTTTTTTAAGTTGCTCAAGTGAATTGTACTGTTCGTAATTGTCTTTTGTAACAATTCTACCTACTAATGTTTCAACACCTAAATTAAGGGATTTTATAATCGAAGGGTACAGTGAGGTAAAGTCTAAGTCGGATACATCTGAATATAGTCCTGGAATAGGGTCAAGTAAATATCCACCTGCGTAACTGTCTTTTTTCTTAACCGTTTTAGGGTTACGGGAAATATATTTTCCAGACATTGTTTTAATGATAATCTGTTTATCTTCAAAGCTATACACCGTACCTTCAATTGTAGGAGTACCTCTTTGATGTACTACGTGATCACCTAACTCTAAGTCTCTAATCGTGGGATTTGTAGTTGTTGGTTTGTTTGGTGCGATAATACCTTTACGTTTTAGATATGTTAAAATAGCACCTTCATTCAATATAGTATTGTAGTAGATCGATTCATATGGTGTATGACATAGGTGAGAAATCAAAACTGTCAATTCAATAAACTTTAATTTTTCCTCTAACGCTTCTATAATTTCAACGTCTCGAATGTTATAGTCTATAAATTTGTTTGGATCTTCTCTAAATAATGTATCAAGATTACCATTGTATTCTATCTTACCTAGTTTAGCATACTTTGTTCCAATATCACCTAACTTGTAAGATGGTTCTTCCTTCATAATGTACTTGCGAAGCAAGTGCATAAAGTCAAGACAGTTAACTAAGCCAATTCGAATTGGGGAATTTGGTTGGGATGGTATTTCTTCAACTTTACCTATAGGGGATAAACGGTTTACTTCATCTCCTAAACGTTTTTTAATTCTATAGTATAAGTATGGAATATCAAAGAAATCACTGTTGTAACCTACTACAATTGTAGGATCCATCTGCTCCCATTTCAATAAAAACTTACGTAACAAGGTATTTTCATCAGGACAAGGTACAATTACCTTACCATCTGAATTTAATTCCTCTATTTTATTATCTTTATCTAGGATAAAACATATTTTTTCCTTAGTAGAAGTGTCAATTAAGGCAATTGCTGTAACTTCAGCATTTGCTTCTTTAATTGTTTGTGGAGTAAGGGCACCTAAGATTTCAATCTCAATATCTAAATAAACTGTATTGTGATAAGAGGGCATTTCATCTGTTTCAAAATACAAATCCCTTAATAGTACAAGTTCACGATCAATATCTTTTTCTAAGATTGTAGGATCTTTTCTATCGTACTTGCCTTGAAGGGGGGAACATCTATCACCAAATAGTGTTTCAAATTCCCCCTCTTCATCAAGTTTATATAGAGTGGGCCAATACTGGAATTTGTGTATTCCTTTTTTATCGTCCCTGAGATAGTAGTGCCACTGATCTTCTCCGGGTAATCTATTATAGAAAACCGATTGATACATAACTTTTATTTAAATTTTACTTAAAGAACTGGGTTAAATCAGGTCTAAAGTAGTTAATATTTTTCATGACTTTGCGATCACGTGTTCTATAGACGATATAATATTTACCAACCTGTTCATAGTGACATGGTTCCTTTTGCTCTGCGGAACGTACTCTAACGGTTTCTTGTGCCTCTTCTTCACTAGAACAAGCTTTACTAAGATTTGACGCTTGTACCTCTTGATATGCGGGCCATACTTTATCCTTAAGACCATGTAGCATAGCGCCGTTACCAAGCGAGACGTAGGTAATGTCACATAAAGCATCAAGCACTTCAACAATATTGTTTGTCTCACAAGCATGTTTATATTCCTCGAGTTCTTCCAAAATAAAATTATAGACAAACATCCACTCCTTCTCGTCGGGAATGACCGGGTTATAATTATTTGGTTTTCCCATTACTGCATTGAACTCTTCAACTTCTGATATGAAAGGTACATAGTATTGTTTTAAATGTTCAATTTCATCTGTTAATTCTCTATATTTGAATATCACATCGTCTCCAAGTTCAATTTTAGACATCATAGATAAGTCTATCATTTGTCCAAAAAGTAATTGGATTAGTTCTTCTTGTTTTTGTTCTAATGGGCTCATATTAAAATGGAGTTGAAGGGTCAATTAATTTCAATGCTTGAAGAGTTTCAAGTTTATCTTCAGCTTCAGCTAATTGGGCTATAAATTTGTCCATTTCTTCAAGGTGTTGTGGATGTTCTCCAATACCAACTGAACTTGTAAAGTAAATTGCTAATGTTGCTTTTGCTTCTGCAATTTGGGCTAGATATTTTGACTCTAAAGCCTCATAGAGTAATTGTGTTTTGTCCATAACTTTTAAATTTGGTGTCCGCCATTATTGATTTTAATACTATCGAAAAATTCCTTACGTGCTTGGTTATCGTTTTCCATAAACACACCTGATGCTTTGGTTGTTACCATTGAAGCACCTTGGTGTTTTACTCCTCTACAAGATACGCAATTGTGAGTTGCTACTACTGTAACGATGATACCTCTATTTCCTTCACATACTTTGTTTACTGCATTGTGGACTGCTGAAGTTAATTGTTCTTGGATTGCTCCTCTACGGCCAAATAATTCTACAATGCGGTTTAGTTTAGATAAACCAATTACTCGTCCACCTTCTCCAACTACATAACCAATATGAACTACTCCTCCAATTGTTTGGTGGTGGTGTGAACACATTGAAGTAACTGGGATATTTCGCTCAATTACAATACCATCGTATCCATCTGATGGGAATGAAGTAATATCTGACATTGCAGTATATCTACCTGCCCATAAGTCAAATACATAAGCTTTAGCTACTCGACGAGGTGTTTCTGCTGAATTTGGGTCGTTTCGCCAATCACATCCTAAAGCATCTAGGAATTGGCCATAAGCAGCTTCTGCTTTATCAACCATATCCCATTTTTCTTTCTCAGTAAGGGGAAAACCAGGTGCAACTCCGTTTGCATAACCTACTTGTACACATTCTAGTTCTGTGTGTTTTTTTCTACGTGTGTTTTCTGACATATAACTTAATTATTTTGTATAAATGTAATAAGGCCCCTTTAAGGGGCCAAATTATTTTTTAAAAATGTTGGATTTTTTTATGCTAATGATCCTGATTTCCAAGCACCATCTAAATAAACATAAAAGAAATAGTTACTACCATCAACTCCAAATACCATTTCACCTTTTTTACCAGTATATGCTGGTGGGCCATCTAATACTTTAGGTAAAGCAAGCCCTCCAGATACTTCAAGAGATCCTGAAATTTTTCCATCACCTTTAATATCTACTGAGCCTGTAATTTCTGTAGGTCCTGTTACTGTAACTGAACCTGTTGTAGAGGTTGAACCGGTAATTGAAACTGATCCTGTAAATGTTGTGTCTCCGTATAATACGTTTCCATCACAACAGAAAGTTGCAGTTTGAGTTGGAGTAGCTGAACCAGACCCCATTAAAATATCTGCACCATCAGGTTGCAAATCTGGGGTTTGGTTTCCAATATGGATTACAGGCATTGGACTATATGCTGTAAGTGTTGGGGTTGAATACTCAATAATAGTAAGTGTTTGAGTCCATGTTGAACTTATATAGTTTACTGTTTGAGTAGTTCCTGTTATTGTATTGTACAATTGAAGTGTTCCTCCATTTGCAGCAGCAGATGCTGAAATGGCTGTTCTAACATCCCCATAAGAAGGATCTAACCAAGTGTAGTTAAGAAATACACTAGCAGATGGTTTTGAAAATCTAACTGACCCTTTATATCCATACCATGATGTTGCTTCATCTCCAGGACAATACATTTCAATACATCCTGTTACAATCAATCCATCATGTAAATTTGTAGGACCATATACATCTAATCCACCCGAAATTGTTACATCACTGTATAATGTAATTCCATCACAACAAAAAGAAGCAACTGGGGTTACAGATCCTGTTCCAATTGGGTAAATTGGTGTAGCTCCTGGAATAGGAAACGGAAAACCAATTTGAACTACTGTTCCTGTAGCAATTTCAGGACCAGAGGCTGAAATATATGTAACTACACCATCAAAATCTGTTCCTGAATATCCATAAGGGGCATATACTCCAGTAGCAGGATCATAAATGTAGCATACGTTGTTTGAAGAAGCAGCTGCAGCAGCAATTCCTGCTGTTAAATCTCCATATGTACTAAAGTTAATAGAAACATATTCAAATCCAGCTGGGGATGGAGTTGTACGACCATCAATTGCCCAGAAAATAGGGTTACCTTCGTCGTTATAGCAATTAATATCTAAACATCCACTGATAGTTACATCACCTGTAAAATCAGTATCACCTAATACTCCAAATGAACCTGTAACTGTTGTATCTCCTTCAACTTCTACAGTCCAATCAGATCCTTCTGAACCTGTAACTGTTATTGAACTGGTAATGCTCCAATATGAAGAGGAAGTTGATCCTGTGGTTGATTGTTGGTTTAAGCTTCCTGAACCAATAAGTAAAGATCCAGATTTTAAAATTAAATTTCCTTCGTTAATTAAAACATCTCCTTTATCAGTATCTAAAGATCCTGTAAGGGTAATAGAACCACTAAATGTAGTATTGGAATCGTTGAATTCTATTTCTTTTCCTGCGGGTGTAATAATGGTTACATTCCCTGTTAATCTTAAATTGTCACCTAAAGTAGGTTCAATATTATTAACTTTTAAAGTGCTCATTTTATTTTTCTTATAAATATAAAAAAAGGGTAGAAAATAGCATTCTATACCCCTCTTTTTGTGTCAAAAGCAATTATATGATCTCTGCCAGTCATATTATATCCTTTTTCAGCACACATGTCAAAAACTAGTGGATACATTTTAATTAACTCTTCTCTTGTATCACCTGCGGGCATAATAAAGGTTTTAGATTTTGGTATACTATGTAATACTCTAAAATCTTCAATTTCATTTAAATTTTCTTCTGTACCATCCCAAACTGGTTTGTAGTGATAGTCTTTATGGTATGCTATAGTTTGTTTTATAGCATCATGCTTTAAACGATACTTGTTATGTTGGTCAACCATCTTTTGATCGGTAATAACACCTTGTGGTGTGGCAACTCCCAATACAGGAACAGAATTAGAAAACTTAGGGCTAAGGGATATAAGATCAATAGGGTGATCAGTTTCGAGAAAATGAGAACCTTCAGTCTCAATAGTAACAATAATACCTCTTTCATGTGCAAAATGTGTTAATTCATTAACTAATTTAGGGTGCATTGTAGGTGAACCACCTGTTAACATCATTTCTTTAATATGAGGATTTTCGTCATATATTTTGATAATGTCATTAAATGTAAATGTTCCTTTTTCTGGGTGGATTGAGGTATACCAACTATCACACCATCCACCTTCACCAAAGAAACATCTATGAGTACAACCTGTTGTTCTAATTGCTATTGTAGGGCGTCCAAAACGAGATCCCTCGCTTTGAACACATCTATATAGTTCTACTATTGGTAAAACTTTGTTATAATCTTCTATTCTTCCTAATTTTGATTCCATAAACCTTTTACTTGTGATTCAGATAAAACTCCTGCTTGTTTTTGAGCAACTTGCCCATCTTTTACTATTACTAAAGTAGGAACACTTCGTACGCCATAAGCTGCTGTCATATCAGGATTTGCATCTACATCAATGAATTTTACAGGTAATTCACGGCTAACTTGTTCCATGATTGGTTTAAAATTTTTACATGGTCCGCACCATGTTGCGCTAAAATAAAGTATTTCTTTCATTTTGTTAGTGTGTATATAAATTTAATATCACCAAAAGTGGTGGTTGTTGTATAATAACTATTCTCCATAGCTTGCTGAGTTTCGTTCATGTTCATATACTTCGATTTTAGTAGCTTTAACTCTGCCGTTTGTTTCTACTGCTAGAAAATCATTTATTGTATGGTATAAATATTCTGCAAATCGTTCACATCCTGTAGCAGGTAAAATTCGTAATTGGATTATACCTTCTACATGCATTTGTTTAAATAAAGTTAAATGAGGATCATCTTCAGCTATGATTGTAGTGTGATCTAATAGATATGCGAAATAGTCTTTTGGAGACATACCTTCGATTTGTGTTTTTGCACGTTTCATACCACCAAAATCCCATACCCAATTTCTTTCATCTAGTTCGCCTTCGAACCATACTCTAAATGAAACTGCATAACCATGTAAAAATTTACAATGTGTTCCATCTGCTTTCCATTGACGGAAACATGTTGAGTAACCGTCAAATAATTTTGTTGAATTAAATTTTGCCATTTTGTTTATCGTTTTTTGGTTTACGTCCTCGTTTTTTAATTTCTGTATCAATATCAGAAAGATAAATTGTAATATACTCAGGAGTGATTTGGTCTAATCCTACTCCAGTACAAACTTTAATTGTTTTTTTCTTTGCCATAACTTTTTGGTATAATTCCCAGTCTAATATACAACTATCCTTCATGTGTTTCAAGTACTTTTGTTACTTCTGTTACTACATGATCCCAACTTACAGGACCTGTTTCATCAGCATATCTTACAGGATCTTTTCTTCCTAATTTAAGAAAAGCTTCTACACGTTCAACAGATGAAGCTGATTTGTAATCGGAAAACCAATGGTCTCCTGAGGAAGAAACGATGTTAATGGGTTTATAGCTGGTGTTTGTTCTTGAGTATACTTCATCAAAACTTAAACTTAATTCACTACATAATTTTTCTCCATCTTGTAAAATGGTAAATTTATCTCCATCAAGATAGGGTGTAAAGTAACCTACTTTTTCAGAACCCCAGTTACCTACTCTAAAGGCATGGTCATCTGCATCTCTAAATTCTTGTCTGCAGTCAGGATAAATTGCATGGTCACCTGCATGTATTCCAAGTGCAATATCACATTGTTCACCTGTTTTATCTGCAATTGAAAGTGCAACTGCTTGAACAATAGAAGCAAATATTTTGTTTCGGTTTGGAACAACTGTTGCTTTCATATTTTCTTCAGCATAATGCCCTTCAGGTACTTCATCTCCACCTGTTACAAGTGCTGAGTTAAGTAGGTCAGTTAAGCCATCTAATGTAATTACTCGATAGTTTACTTGTGGGTATGAAATAAATCCATTAGGAAGTTCTTCGTGTACAAATACACGATTTGGATTAGCATTAACATAATCTACTAGTGATTGAGCGCGATCAAGCTCAACTCGATGTTTTTGACCGTAGTCAAATGAAATCGCTGTTACAGTGTCATATTCTTTTAGACAACGTAACAAAAGTGTACTGGAATCCATCCCTCCAGATAGGGAAATTACTACATGCCTTTCCATAGTTCGTCGTTATTTAATTTTTTATATTGTTCTTTAGTTAATCCTCTCATCAACATATAACATTCAAAGTCAATATCCAAGAGTCTCCAATGATCGTACCATTCAGATTTCCAAATTTCACGATATTTTTCAAATTCTTCTTTTGTTGTTTTATCCATAATTAAAAAGGTAAATCGTCATCATCAAGGTTTCCCCTCCAATCATGCCCTTCAGGTAAATCTTCCATATGAATAGAATCTGGTTCTTTAAAGTACCACTCAAGAAAATCTTTAGGGTACATTTGAATTTCACCTGTGTATACTGGGTTTGAAACTTGTTTTGTTCCAATTTTAATTCCTGCTTGTTTAGCAGCCATAGATACGTCTAAACCTAGTTCTGGGCCTGCGGCTTTTCCTAGGTAATCGTATAAACTTAAATATTCCATTTTATAATTCATTTATTTTTCTAAACATTTCAACGTTAAATTCTATAAGATCTTCGTTGATAAAGTCAATACTTACATCTTGATATTTGTTCATATTGGCAAGTGGTTTCATATACAATCCCATTTTTGTATAGGGCATTTCACCAATTGCAGCCATAATTGGATTTGAAGTATCAATTGATTCAATACAATCAATATCTTTGTACATTCCAAATTCAATAGGTGATGCAGTTCCAAGCAAATGTACACGATCTAATAAAGTTAATACTTTATTATTGTATAACTTGTGGATAACCATATAACGTCCAATTGCTTTACCTAAATCTTTGTTTGGGTGTGGACAAATTGCATGGTAATATTCTGCACCATATGAAAATGCTATTTTCTTGTATCCTAAATTTTTATATGCTTGTACACAATCTTCAGCTTCCCATACATGTTTTGCTTGTACTACAGCAACTTTTGTTACTCCTTCAGGGAGTTCAATTTGAGCCCATAGTTTTGCATTTTCAATTGATGCTTTTGCATCTTCCCAAACATCAGGCACAATAAATTCATCTGGTTTGATCTCATTTATCCAGTGCATTAAACGGTCTGAATCATATGCTTCACCTAGTTCATGGAGTGAATTGTCCATTACAATGTAGCGGCCCATTTTCTTTGATTCATAGAAGAAATTGCGATATTCTTCGTTTTCGTCCATTAAATGGGGCAAACAATAGTCGTAGTCGTTAAATTCTCTACTTTTTGTCAATAGACAAAATGGTACTTCGTGTGATATTTTTATTTTTTTCATATTAGTTGTAAGCATAAGCGTGTTCATATGTTTCTGTTGCTAAAGCATCTAAATCTGCAAATCGTTTTGCATCATAACCATACCAGCGCATTCCAAGTTTGGTCATTCCATAATTGTTGATGCCTACTATAACAAAAACTTTCTGTTCATAGTTGTTTATAAATTCTTTTTCTACCTCATATTCTCTACCTTCAACAAGTTCTCCTCCTTCAGGTTGTTTTCTATCATTTATACAAACTACTTTTCTCATTTCCAATTAATTTTGTGATTAAATACATTTTCTGCGTATCCGTTTACACAAGGTCTTCCTGTGTTGTAGCAACCGAATACAAGTTTCCAATTTCCATACATGTTATGTAGTTTACGAAGCAGTTTCATTGAAGTTCTAACATTATATTCAATATCTGTTCGTAAGCGTTCACGTGAAACGTTGTCTTTATTGTTTCCATGAGCTGTGGACAACATAATTTGCATCGGTCCTTCTGCGCCTACACAAGACGTTTGTGCTGGGTTATAGTTCCAATGGAATGGTCCTTTATATCTTGTTTCTGCATATGCAATTCCGTAAGCATATCGTTTTGGTATGTTAAAACTGTCAGCATATTTTTCAATATAGTAGTACATTTGCAAACAAGGTGGATCCGTTGATTTAACCGGAGACATGTCTCGCAGTGGTTGTTTGACTTCTTCAGGTGGATCAAACCTAAAGGAAGATACAGCTGCTAGGGAAATAGCAGCTATACCTAAAAATTTTACCTTACTCATTTGAACCAGCGTTTTGGTAAATTCGGTTTGAATACATTTTGAAAATTGCCATACCAATAGAATCTGAATACATTTGATACTTTCCAGTGTTTCGATCTATCAACATCAATTCATTACTTTCGTTTACAGCAATTGAAACATTTTTGATTGAATGGATATTTTGATATGGGTTAGCTTCTTTTGCAGGTGGGTATGTTTGAGTAAATCTTCCTATTACAAATCCCGCTCCTAGGGCTCCTGCTATAACTGCATAACTAAATACTTTTTTAGTAATTGCGATTGCTTGTTCTTTGTTTACAACTGTTTTCATATAACTTATTTTTGGGATTACTTTTGATTAAGGCATTGACCTGCTACAAACGTTTCTAATGTTTTTCCACAAACACATGTTTTTGCATTTGTATCAAATTTGCAACCGGGGTTGGCTAGTTTTTTTTCTTCTAAAAATACATGGATTTCAGATTCAATTCCATAGGTATTTTCTGGTAGGGAAAATATAGGTTGATTGTATACTGTTATTGTTCCATCCGGGTTAAGGGTATGGGAAATTTTAAGGCAGCGGGTTCTTTTAGTTGGTTCTTTGCAAAGAAGACCTAAACGCCTTAGAAGCAATTTGAATTGGGCTTTTGTTTTTGTCTTAAACGTCATAACTCTTATTTTTATACGTTTAATATACAAAAAAAATTTCAATAATCCAAATATTTTAAAAAAGTTGAGCTAAAAGATAACTTAATTTATAACCTATAAATGCACCTAAAGCAGTTGGTAGTGGAAAAACTATTAGTTTACCTAAATCAGTTACATATTTTGGTCTATTAACAATTCTACCAACATAAAAATAGTATGCTAAATAAGCTAGTAAAACAGCTATATCCATTTCTGTAGTAACAAATACTACAAGAGTAGAACCTAAAAATCCCCAAATAAAATTGTCTCTAACTCCCTCCCAAATTTCTTGTTTAGAGGCGTTTTTGTATTCTTTGTATATTTTTTTATACTTTGTTGGTTTTCTCATTTTAATTTAAATGCTTCTATTGTGTGTTTAAAAGGATTACCTTCTATATTTTTAACTAGCTCTAACATTTGTTGAGCTAACTCTCTTACTTCAACTTGAGCATGTTCGCTGTTTCGAAGTTGTTGAAAATGAGCAAAACTCCTCCAGTTAAACATAATATCCATTGTAATCTGGGAATTAAATGTTTTAAAGAAACGAGCAGATTCTTTAGCACGTTTACGGCCTAAAACAGGAGTTAATTCTTCTAAACACATATGATAAAGTGTATTAGCTTCATTTGTAAAATTACGTAATGCTGTATCCCATCGTTCAGGCCAATCTGAAGGTAAATATGTTTTATCTTCTTTTAATTCTTTGTAACGTGCACTTTCTCCATTAATTGAAACTCCAATTCGATGTTTTAATAAATGAATATGAGTTGCTTGATCTACTGTGACTAGAAAGTGCAAACTTGATTTTTCAAATGGAGTGTGATGTCCTTCACTTGCTAACATTGTTAATAGTTTTGGTACACGTTCTATTTTTTCATCAGTTAATTCACGTGATGTGCTTGTCCAAGCTGAACAAGCATGGATTAAATCATCTCCATAATGTCCTAGTAATTCAACTTTATTTTTCATATGGAATATATTTAAAATTACGTGCTGTAAATTCAGTTTGTAATTTGTTGTCGGGAAAAGTTTGGCTAGGATATGAATTTTGAACACCATTGTTAACAATCACGTTCATTGTTTTTCCTTCAAATTGTTTTAACACATTCGGATCTGTTACTTGTCTAACTAATTTGTTATTGTAGTATATTTTAATGTAAGTTGGAGTCCAATCAACTGTATATGTGTTGAATTTTTCTGTTGGTGGTGTAAAACCTACATACCCTGGTTGGGCTCCTAAATTATAGTTGTTAGGGGATTCACCTAAATGTATGTTAGTTTCTACTCTCCAAAACTTTCCAAATAAACTTTTCCAATCCCAGTTAAAATAACTTGATCTGCTGTTTGAGTATGCTTCAAATACATCTATTTCAGGTGGCCAAGATTCCCAAGCATACATCCAAAAGGCAGGCCATAGATATGGTCCTTTAGGTAATTTAGCTTCTATGCTAAACATTCCATAACTAAATTTTTCAGTACATGAAATTAACCCAACTCCAATTGGGGAAACTACATTATCAAATTGTTTTGGATTGTATTGTGTTTTTAACACAATTTCACTTTTACTGTTTATTTGTATAGCTGTTGGATCATACCAACAAATTGGCTTATCAGGATGGATTTGACCCCATCTTTCTTGGGTCAGCCATTCATATCCTGACCATTGGATTGTTTGATTACTCATTTTAGGCTATTTGCTATTAGTTGTTTGTATTTTGTTGTTGACCAACCGTGGTCTCTGTTTAAATAATGGATTGAAATATCTAAATCATCTCCTGTAAAGGGTTTTCCAATATAATCATCTCCTAAAAAACGAACATCAGGATTCATTTCTTCTAAAATCATGTAAAGTTCTTCTTCTGTTTTATAGGTCATAACCAGATTCACTTGTTTAAGCGAATATAAAATTAATAGTCTTTCTTCAACAGACAAAATTGGTTTTAATTTTTCTGGTCTTTCATTTGTTGGGTCTTCGTGTAATAGTACTATAAGATAATTACAGTATTTTTTACATTCATTAAACATATGGATGTATCCTGGGTGGATTGCATCAAAACTTCCTGCTATAACTCCTATTCTCATACAATTTTTTTAGGGCGACCACGTCTTTCAATCGGTCTGCCAGAACGTTCAAAATTTTTCAAACAATATACATAAAATTCTTCAGTAGTCCCATCAAATTTTAAAAGACTATTCTCGTAGTCTTCAGACGTCATTTCAAATTCACGTAAAAAACCATTTTTAAGTGCCTCTAAACGGTCAGCTTCGTCCTTGTTAAAATCTTCCATTAAACGTTTTCTACGAGCAAAGTCAACTCCGTTTTTTTCAAGCATCGTTTGGATGTTTCCGTTGTATTTTTCATGCACATCGTTTAGTTCAATTTCAGTTAATTTCCATTGCCAAAAATAATGTGAAAATTCATATTCACCGTTTTGAATACGTTGAAGAAATGTAGCACCTTTAGGAAGTGGTTTTGTTTTAGTGTCAAAACGCCTCCACCATCTAAATTGATTGTAGTTTAGAGGTTTAAGTTTTTTAATTTCTTTATAAACAAGATCTCTATCAGACGTTCTATACAACATAACCTATTTTTTAGCTAAATATAAAAAAGTTTTTTTAAGAAGCCAAGTTTTTTTAAAGCATTTCAGTTTTACTTATGTCAATAGAAATGTTATCTACCGAAAGGGTATCTCCGTCTATGGTAAAGTCTTCTCGTTTAGTAAGTAGTGTGCCTGCTACTATGTTTGACATATCAACGTTTAAACCGTAGCATGTTTCATCAATATAAACGTTAACGATTAAATTGTGTCCGTCTACTGTTTCTACAGCAGATAAAGTTTTGTCTTGTAAAAATTCTTTAAGTGTCATAGTTTTTATTTTTTTATGCGGGTATTAATCTATATACATTTTCATTAATAGTAAATCCATTGCCAGTGCCATTAAATGAAGCAGTTAAACCTGAGTTAAATGTTTGGTTAATAGTCCCGTTAGGGTTAATAGCTACTATACCTTGTGATGCTGACCCACTATAGGTTGTAAAATTTCCAACACAATAAATGATTCCGTCAGCATCTATTTTTACACCATTTGTTAGGACAATGTCATTTAAACCAGTTCCAACATTAAATGTTAAATCTCGCGAGCCATCTGAGTTTAAACGTACAAGACGATTAACTGATGAACCACTAAATGTTGTGAATTGTCCGCCTACAACTATTTTTCCATCTGATTGCATTGCTACTGCTGATACAACAGTATTCGGTCCATTTCCGGTATTAAAAGTGGTATCTAGAGTGCCGTTAGTATTAATTCTAGCTACACCTCTGATAGTAGACCCACTATATATGTTAAAATTACCACCAACAATATATTTTCCATCTGATTGAGTTACTGCACTGTATAAAAATTGCCCTGTACCAAATCCGGTACCGGTATTAAATGTTGTATCACGAGTGCCATTTGCATTAGTACGTGTTATGTAGTTAACTGTAGAACCACTATATGTTGTAAACAGTCCTAATACAAGTATTTTACCATCAGCTGTTGGTAGTACTGTTAACGGATATGAATTTAAACCTGCACCAGTATTATAAGTTAAATCTTGAGTGCCGTTTGTATTAAGTCGCATTAAACGTGTAGTTGATGTTGATGATCCACTATATGATGTAAATTGCCCTCCTACAATGACTTTATCATCTGTTTGTACAGCTACATCATAAACAAGGTTTCCTGCTCCAGCGGTACCTACATTAAAGGTTGCATCTAAAGTACCATCTGTATTGATTCGTACCAATCGCGTAGATATAGATCCGCTATAATTAGTAAATCCTCCACCTGCTATTAATTTTCCATCCGATTGTCGAGTAATCGTATAAACATCTCCATTAAAACCTATGCCAGGATTAAATGATGAAGATAGTGTAGCAGAATCAGATACCATTGCTATACCCGGTGCACCAGGAGTTTGGTAATTTACAAATGTTCCTGCTGTATATAAACGGCTTCCTGAGATTAAATTTGCAATTGCAAATCTACTTAAGCCAATTCCCGGGTTGTAAGTTGGGTCTAGAGTTCCATTGTCTTTAACTTTAAAAATACGAGGCACAAAAGATCCACTATAAGTAAAATTATCTGATGCTAAGTATGTATTATTTTCAGAGTCAAATGCAATTGAATTATTTACGCCTGCAGCCCAAGTAGCATTTAAACCAGTACCGACGTTAAATGATGTATCAAGAGTACCATTAGAATTCAATCTAGCAATATAATTTCTTGAAGATCCACTATATGTTGTGAAAGCTCCAGCAACTAATAGTTTGCCATCGGATCGTAAATTTGATATCCAAACGGTATTGTTAAATCCAGTTCCTAATGTAAATGATGTATCTTTAGTACCATTGGTATTAATACGAACTATATAGTTATTAGTTGAGCCTGAATATGTTGTAAATGTTCCGGCAACTATTATTTTACCATCTGATTGGATATTTGCATTGTATGCTGCATTGCCCAAACCCGTTCCTGTAACAAATGATGTATCTAGAGTACCATTGGTGTTAATTCGCACAATTCGATTAGATGTTGAACCACTATAAGCTACAAAATCACCAACAGCAATTACTTTACCATCAGATTGTATTTTTATATCTCTAACAATAGCACCGGCGCCAGCAGTTCCTACATTAAATGTTGCATCACGAGCACCATTACTGTCTAATCTAGCTATTCTAGGAGAGGCTACACTACTTACCGTTGTAAAAGCACCACCAATTATAATTTTATTATCTGATTGTACTGCAATGCTATATACTACTTGATTTAAAACTGGTGTAGTAAATGTTGTGTCCTTAGTACCATTGGTATTAAGGCGAATTAAATAAGTTGTTGCAGATCCACTATATGAAGTAAAATCTCCACCAACTATTATTTTTCCATCGGATTGCGTAGCCATACTTCGTACGGTACCGTTAAATCCAGCTCCCATATTAAATGTAGTATCAATTGATCCTGATAAGTTTGTTGCTACTAATCGTTTGAATGATGGTGCATTGAAACTACCAAAACTTCCTACAGCATAGTAGTATTTTGGTATTGGGGGAGTAATAGTTACACCCATGTATGTTACTATATCATTTATAGAAACTCCATCAATATATGTTATTGAATTAAAAGGAACGCCGCCTATACTTGTAACCATATTATTTTTTTATAATACTATCCATTCATTAGATGGTCTAAATTTCATTATCCACTCTGTAGAACCTGCATATGGAGTATAGTAGCAATATCCTAATAATCTAACATATCCCGATGCTGGGATTGATGTGTCCATTATAGTTCCGGCACCTTGTCTGATATATACTGGGAGTCCGTATCCAGCATTAGCAACTATAGGGTATCCAGGACCTGTTGATACTACTATATCTCCTTCGATAAAAACGGAACCTGTTTGAGAAAATACGTTTTTGGCTATTCCTAACATTTTTGTTGAAGAATCTGTAGTTTGATCTACTTGATACCATTGGCCATCTGTATTTAAATAAACTAAATCGTTATCCATTACTACAACATCAAAATATGATTCTGCTAAAATTTGGCCGCCTTGTTGATTAAAACCATAAAGGTTACCTCTAGTAGCCGAATCAATAGTTTGAGAATTGTATAAATTTGTATTATATACCCCAGCACTACCATCCCATGAAATTGCTGGGGTGTTATTTGAAGTAAATAATGTTCTATTTCCAAAATCTATACTAGCAATACCTGCATTATAATCATATAATTTTCTCGAAAAATTAGCATCATCTACTTCAATTGCAATAAATGGTCCTGCAAATCCTGTCCCTGCACCTTGAATTTTTAATGATCCAGTTGATTCAAAACTTCCAGAGACAATTGCAGATCCTGTTATTGTTACACCTGATTGCCAATTGAGGACTTCATTTCCATTTGAATTTTTTAATTGGCGATTTTGATAGTTTATTGACTCTTTATTAGAGGAATCTTTAGTTAATCTGTTACCCCAATCTACAGAAATATTTCCACTAGCATCGTTTAAATATTTACTAGCCCATTCTAAAGTTGGAAAACCACCGGTTCCCCATAAAGCTTTAGCTGCCCAATCGATTGAATAAGATTCATTTGCATCATATAAAATACGACCACCCCAATCTATTGATTGAGAAGTAGATGAATCGTATCCGGTTCTAATACCCCAACGCACTGTAGTTATCCCTAATGGGTCAACTAACCATCTAGTATCCCAATTAATACTAGTACTTCCTAACCCGTCAGTTAATCTACGAGATTCCCAACTAATACTATTAACAGTGGTACTATCATATAAATCTCTAGCATCAGCATCAAAGCTGCTAGTGCCCATTACATCATATATAGTTCTAGAAAAATCACTAATTGATATAGCAGGAACATATGTTAATCCGTCAAATGTTTGTGTACTAAATGAACCTGTTACTCCTAATGATCCTGTAATATGAGTACTTCCAATAACATCTAAATTTGCAGTTGGGTTAATTGTTCCAATTCCAATATTTCCAATTTTACCTGAGATAACTCCACCACCACTTCCTAGTTTAATAGAAGCTACTGTGGCATCTTGTTGTCCATAGATACCTACTGTGTTTGCTACGTTGATATCCCAAAATTCAGCATCATCTCCTCCACGGAAATACATTGCTCCATTTGCAGTAGATCTAATAGCTCCACTAGATGTTATTTCACCGGTTATTGTTAATGATGACCCATTAAATTGCATATTGGATTCACCATTTAACGTGTTAATAGTTCCAGTTGCTGTAATTACATAATTGTCTACGTTATTGTTTATAGTAACACCTCCACCTCCACCTCCAGCACTACTAGTTGTTATTAAATTACCAGAAGAATCTACAGCTAAAAATGCAGCTGGTGATCCTGGGAATGCGCTAACACTATTATAGGCAGGTAATTGCATTTGTTTTGTATGCATATTAAATGATGCTACTACAGCATCACTTCCTGCATTGCTTCCTCTTAATAGTCTTGTTAAGTTTGCATAGTTATCCCACATTGAAGCAGAAGTATAAGTTCCGCCCGGGGCTTGGAGCATTAATTGTCCACCTTCGCTACCATTATCTCTAGGTCCTAGGGTTAATGTATTTTCACTAACTCCTGCTGTAGCAGCTCCTACTGTTAAGCTTCCAGTAATTAATACGTTTTGGTTAAGTGTATTAACAGATGAAGCTGTTGAAGCAAATGATGCACTTACAGCATTTAAAACATATGAAGCTGTTATTGCATTATTAGCATTTAAAGCGTGTGAAGCACTAGTTGCTGTTAAGGCATATGAAGCAGATGTAACAGACCCTCCATAATATGAAGCAGTTGTTGAGAACGAAGCACTTACTGCTTGTAAAACATATGAAGCAGTTGTTGCTGTACCTAAAAGTGAACCTGTAAAACCATCTGTACTAGTAACACTTCCACTAAATATAGCAGGGCCAATATTTATAAATGTTGAAGAACCAGATATAGTTAAACTTCCTGTTAAACCATATGAGCCTGAAAGTTGTTTTGAATTAATCCAAAGACTACTACTGTACATTAATAGATCACCATATGATATAGATGATGTATTAATAAGGACATTATGTAATTCGTCTAACTCATACCCATTATCAATTCGAACATATATTGAACCATTATTTGATTGTACTCTAACAACTTGACCTAAACGTACAGCATGTAATGGAGCTACAGGTGCATGTCCTATAATTGATCCTGTTGGGCCTAAATAAATTAATTGGCCAGATATAAATGCAGATGTATCTATTCCTTTAAGAACACCTTCAGTCATTATAAAACCTTCAGCACCGTTAGCAATAGTTTCATTTGCAATACCTAAAGTATTAGCTGAGTTATTGTCATTTTCATAGGATGCTGTGATAATACGAGGAATATCACTTGAATTGCCTGAAGATGTAATATGAACTACTAAACCTTTTGTGATAGAATTACCTGATTGGTTTAAGACACGAATTAAAATATCTTGTGCATTTAAAGCAGATGAAGCTGTTAATGCATATGATGCAGATATAACACTATTTGAACCATATGGGCCATACACACTAGATGCTGTTACAAACGAAGCTGTTAAAGCGTGTGAAGCACTTACTGCAAAGTCAGCATATGAAGAAGAAAGTGCTGTAGCCGCATATGAAGCAGTTCCAAGTAAAGAACCTGTTAAGCTTGTTGCAGAAATATTAACTGCTGTTAATGTATTTGTGCTAGAATTGTAGCGCAAATCAGTATCTCCTCCTACAGCTACACCTGTAGTAGCTATTACGTTTGACATTAAAAGATAACTATCTACAGGACTACTAAAAGAAAAAATATCTATAGCAGCAGCATTGTCTGCTTGAGCGGCATGTGAAGCACTTACTGCAAAATCAGCATATGAAGAAGATGTTTCATAATTAATTTCATATGAAGCAGAAATAGCATAACTTGCACTTAAAGCATTTGTAGCAAATGAGGCAGTACCTTCAAATTGGGACGTACTAGAACCAGTATAAGCGTTAAATGATGATGTTGTTAATAAACCACTATTTATTATAGTTGCTACATCTTGATAATTAGCATATGTGGTTAAACCATTAGCGGTAGTTGTTAATATATAGGAACCAGTATCATATCCTATACTACTACTAAACCAATCAATTTGATCAGGATAAAATGTTCCTGATTGATATAAAGTACCTGAGATTGTTTGATTACCTATAAATGTATTTGAACCTGTAGTTGCAAATGAACCGGTATCAATAGTTCCTCCACTAGCACTGCCTGTAAATTCTTTTACAACATTTCCAGAACCTGAACCATAAAATAAACGTCCATCAGTTACGTTAATTGCTAATTCACCTTGAACAAGTGAAGCAGGTGTACTGCCTGAATTTGCGCTATTTTTAGTTATTATTGTGCTCATTGTCTATAAATATTAAAAAGTGCCTCCATCTATAATACCAACAAAATATGAGGCAGTCACGGAATTTGTAACTGAAATACTTCCTGTTACTATTTGATTTCCAAGGAAAATGTTTGAAGCTGTAGTTGCAAATGAAGCTGAATCTAAGTTAAGGTTAACTAAAGATCCTGTTCCATCATATACAAATTGTCCATCAGTTTGAAGAACCCTCTGATATGTTGTTTCTATATCTTGACCTGTAAAATCAAAAGGTCCGGCCATAACTTGTTTTAAATTAACGTTTGAATAATACCTTCTATTATTCTGCCTTTTTCACCATCACTAATTTTGTTTGTTTTCAAATAAGAAGCTATAATGTTGTTTAATTTGTCTTTGTTTTTTAACATATTACTTACATTAATGTTCTCTTTTACAAGCATTCTAGACAAATTTTGAACATGATCACCTACTTTAATGTTTTTAACGGTAACTCCCGTTTTATTTTCAGTAAGTGTATTTTTATTTGTCTGTGATTTTACTTCCACGGTTACTTTTTTGGCAGTTTCTACTTCGAAATCAGATTCCCATGGTGTAAAATACGTATCGTCTGCTATAACCTCAAGTCTTATTTTACCTTTTGTTGATTCTTCTAAAAGATTTTTTAATTTGCGGATAGGAACAGTACATTTTCCACTAGAGTCAATGGTTCCTTTAAATAAAAGGTTTAAATTATCTGCTTCTACTACTAAGCGAACTTTACTGTTTTTAACCGAAGCGCCCTCTAGCGATATAGAGCACTCAAAAAGTTCTTGTTTATCTGTGTATAAAGTATACATTATTTGTTAATTTTTACATCTACTCCTAGTACTTCTTTAGCAACTAGTTTTACATCTCGTATAAATATTTTGGTCTTATGTACCTCTTTAGTTTCTTTATACTCTTTTCCCTGAACTTTGCAAAGCAGTTTAATAAACTGTTTTTTCTTTTCGGGTCTTTGGTTTAACCAATCATCAGGAGCTTTACCTCCTTGCTGAATTATTTCAATGATTAATGCACAGTCATCCCATAGATTAGTTCCTGTTACCAATTCATTTGGAGGATATGTTTTTCCATCTGTTGGATTTATTGCATTCCAATTAAAGTTAGCTGTATTCCACTGAAAAGGTATTCTGGTTGACATTAAAATTCTCCTCCATTAATGTAAGATGCTGTTAAAGCGTAATCTGAATAAGATGCTGTTAATGCATATGAAGAACTTTCAGCATATGAAGATGTTGAAGCTAATACATCAAGAGAAGCAGTAAATGTGCTTCCATCTCCTTTATAAAATTTAATATATGGTGGAAAATCTGTTGTTCCTAAAAATACAGAAGCAGATGTTATAGTATTTCCTACATTTACGTCTTCTATATTTGTAAATTCACCTGTACTTTTAGGCGGATAAATGTATGAAGTAGGAGCAAAATATGTTTTTCCAGTAGAAGGATCAGTAACCTGAACCCAGTCAATAGGTGTATTGTTTAATAGTTGTTCCATTCCATATTATAAATATTAATATGTTTTAGTATTATCGTCATTTAAGGATGATAATTTACTATATAAGTTTTGTAAAATTGTTCCTTTTTTTCTTCCAGAAACATTAGATCTTTCTACTAAACCAATTTCATTTATTATGTTTTGTCTTTCTGCTTCAATGTTTGGATCAACAATAGGTTCAGGTTCAATTGGTTTCGGTTCACCATAAATGTTTGTTTTAGGTTTAATGCGATCAAACGCTTGGTTTGTAGCTATAACGAGAGTTATGGCTAGTGGATCAAACACAAAGATCAACATGAATATGAACCAATTCGCCACCGTTTTTACGTTTGCCCCTGTAATTTCACTTACATATTGTACTGCTCCAAGTTCATTGCCTTCACTTGCTTTGGCTTCCATATCTAAAATTTTAATGTCTAAAGCGGTAATCGAATCATTTAATGCGTCAATTTTGCTAGATAATTTATCTTTACTAGCCTGTGCTGTAGATAACTGGGTTTCAAATGATTTGCGGTTAGCATTATTTGCTTTGGTGATTACTTGGCCCGTTTTTCTATCTACTGATTGAGTAGTTGTGTTTGTAGATAAAGCATTACGTAACTGAGAGATGTCTTTGTCTAGGGTTGTTTTTTCTTTCTCTAGTTCGAATTTAATTTCTTCAAATCTCTGTTTTTTAACTTCTATGTTTTGGATTTGTTTGCCTCCAATTTCAAGTTTTGCAATATTTTCTTGAAATCCAGTACTTAATAAACCATAAATTCCAATGGATGTGATTATGGATAAAATTACAAGTGCTATGGTCAAATAGATTTTTAAAAGTGTATAGGTATTTTTCCAAGCATTGTGAAGATATGTTGCAATAGCAATTTTAGATACCTCTAAAAACGATCCCATTACGATTACAGGAATAGCTACACCAGCAAATACAATAGATAAACCGATTACACTATAGTAAGCTGCAGTAGAGGACAGTCCAACTGCACAAAACAGCAAGAACCAAGGTAAGAATTTTTGTTTCATGTTTAGGAATATAAAAAGCCCCTATTGGGGCTTCAAATATTTTTAAATAATATTAATTATTTATATGGTACATAAGAGGTGACACCACCTTTCTTTATAGCACGAAGAATTTGTTTACGTTGCTTTCCTGTTGACTCATAAGAAACATGTACCCAATCTGGGTTAGTGGTTGTACCAAATTCCCAAATTAATTGGTCAAAATTAAGGTTTTCTTTGATAAAATCAAATACCATTTTATTAGTGATCCCACCAGCATGACCATCCATATCAATATCAATTGCTTCTCCTTGGCAATGTTGTGAACTTAATGCTCCACCAATTGCTGTGTTCAAATCTTTACTGCGGTACCCAGATGAGATGTGGATTGGTTTTCCAAAATGGTTTCTAATTGGTTCAAAAATATTTTCAGCCAATAATTTGAAATTAGCAATATGCGCTTCAGTTGGCATATTTGATATTCCTCTTCTTTTTGCAGTTTCACTACGGGTTACTTCTGCTAATGATAAATGTTCACTTAATTGCATAATTTTTTATTTAACGTATTCGTAATATTTGTATGTTTTTACTTTTCTATCTTCTAAACCATGTGTTCCACCATTAATGCGTTTTGTTAAAGCTAAAATAGCAGCATCATTAATTCCTTGATCACATATTGACCATAGTTTATTCTTGTCAAAGAAAAACATTGCTGATTCAAAAGCATATGTTGTAGCAACTAGATCTGGGGTGTCCATAATTTCAGGTTTTTTAAGATAGTCAGCAAATGCTTTATAGTTAGCTTTTCCAGTTAATTGTAATGCACCACGACCTCTATATTTCCATCCATCTCCAGAAGCTTCATTTCCATTACCCATTCTGTCTGCATAAACACGGTTAGCAATTTTTTCAGGGTTACGAGCATAAGATTCTTCTAGGTTACCTGGAAAATATTTTCCAAAAGTGCCTTGTAAACCTTGTGCTGAGTAATTTAGGTTTTCTGAAAATGCTTTAAATCCACCTGTTTCGTGGGACGTTTGTGCAAAGAAATGTGCTGCACGAATTGGGGTGAATTTATAGAATGCCATAGCGGCTTTTAATGTACCAGGACCAAAAGCACCGTCTGCGGTTACTCCGATCTTTTCTTGTAAACTTTTTAAACTCATTACTTTTCGTTTTTATCTTTTTTCTTGTTAATCCATTTATCAACAGAAGCAATTCCAAATGATCCTAAAATGATCACCATAAATCCATCAAATATGAATCTGTTAATAACTAATTCTTTTCCATATGCTCCAGTAGCTAAATCTACTATTAAAGATACACATAGCAAAAAGAATGCTACAAAACCAACTACTGACTTTTCGTTGATTGAATTGTTGTCGTCAAACAACTGGTTAAAAAATTTTCTCATAAGTTTTCTTTTTAGGGTTTATTATAAATATTATTCTTTTTTTTCACTTGCGTATTTAACACCCATAATAGTTCCTACAATTGAAAATGCATTTGTAAGAAGTATACCAAACATATTACTCCAAGTACTTCCTATAATTTGAGTATCAGATTTTGTTACAATAGCAACAATATACATTGCTGTTGTAGTAAAACCTACTCCAATAATTACATACAAAGCAACTCGAACAATAGTTCCAATAAGTTCAAATTGTGAACGTTTCTGGACGATGTCTAGATCGTTTAGGGCTGCATCTTTAGCTATAACGGCTTCAGCTTTAGCAGTTTCAGCTTTTATTTTTTCCTCTTCTGCTATATTTAAGGCTGCTTTAAGTTCTTCATTCATTCGCTCATTTTCTTCTTGAGAAGCAAGCAAATTTTTATTTTGTTCTTGAACTTGTTTAGTTATATCTAATCTACGTCTGCGTGATTCTTTATCTTTTTCAAGAGCATCTTTGATATATTTTGAAAACGCTTCATCATTTTCATCAGCTTCAAGAAGCTTTAGAATATTACCTTCTAAAGTTATTTTTTTAGCTTTTTGAACGTCTAATAACCAGTCTCTTATACTCTTGTCAACCTTCACTATTTGTATATTTTAAAAGGCAAAGATTTAGATTTATATCCATCAAAATCCTTTTTAAAGTCTTCAAGTCGAGGTTCAATATCATCGCTTTTAATAATCCAGAATTGAGCTCCAGCTGCTTTTGCTTTAGCTTGTTCTTCGGGTTCGTTTGATGATGAAATAATTCCGATTACTACATTGTTTCCATATTCAAAAGTAATTTTTCGAATAAGTTCAATCCCATCATAAGAAGATCCTATAATATTTAAATCTACAAAAACACATTCAGGTTTTCCTTCTGAATTTTTCTGCCATCCTTCAAAAAGTTTAGCAGCATAATCTGAGCTGTCAATGGCTTCTAAAGTTAAGGAAATATCAAGTAGACTGCACGCGTCCTCAAATACCAGGTGAAATAAACTCTCATCATCTACAAGTAATATCGAATCAATCATTTTTGTGTTTTTTTATATTGTTATTGTTATTTGTGTTCCTTCGTCAATTAAATCGCAGTCAATACTGAATCCATGTTCTTCAACAATGGCTTTAGTTATACTCAACCCTAAGCCAGTTTCGGATTCTATATCAACCCCTTTTTTTATAATTTCATTAAATTTTTTCTTGGAAAGACCAGTTCCATTGTCCTTAATAACTATGTTATTGTCTTCTTTAAATACATGAACCATTTTACTTTTATTGTCATTGTATTTAATTCCGTTACGTACTAAATTATCTATTGCAGTACAGAAAAGCTGTTTATTTACTTCCATTTCTCCAATGTCTCCAACTGTTACTTGAGTTGAATACGACGTATTAGCAAAGTATTCTTCTAAAGCAGATTTAACGTCTATTTTTTCTTTTTTAAAGTCTGCTTTAACTTTTACTAAGTTTGTAAATTCATATACACCTTTATACACTTTTTGGGTATGTGCTAAACCTTCACTAATCATTTTTAAAGAAGAACCAATTTTTAATTCATCAGCTTTTTCTGTATTGATACGTTTTTGTAAAGATGATAAACCTCTAGGTATATAGGTGTTAATACCTGAGTGCATATCATGGCGAATAATTCTAGCAGCATATTCTAGGTATGTGTTTTTCTTGTTAATGTCATCTAATTGTCTTTGTATTTCTTTGTCTTGAACTTTAATAGTTTTTCTTTGGAATAAAACCATTATACCTAAAGCCATAAGTAAAATAGCAATTCCAGCACCAATTAAGTAATTACGTAATACCTTTGTACTTTCTTTTAATTCTCCTGTTTCAACTTCTAATTCTTTAGTTTCAACCTTTAAATCAATAATTTCTTTTTCTTTACCTAAAGTGTTTATTGATGCTTCTTTTGCTTGAATTACTTCAGGAGCAGCATGACTTTTGATAAGTGCTTCTTTTTCTTTAATTAATTTTTCTATTTGATTTTCTATATCTTGTGCAAGTTTTTTCATGTCAGTTGGACTTACATTGTCAAAATCTTTAGGGATGCTTTGTAAAAACTCTTTATCACTTTGTAAACTTGCAGCTATGTCAGCTGGGACTTCTTCTTCAAATACAACTTCGGGTTCAAGTTTTACAATTTCAACATGCGCTTTTACTCGCTCTAAGTACCAATCAGCTCCTTCGTACATGTCTTTCTGTTTGAATATTTTACCTAATTGTCTACATATATTAGCTTCATTTTTAGAAATATTACGTTTTGATTTTTGTAGGTTTTCAATTCCAACTTTATTAATTAAAGCTGTTATTTGTGGATCTTCAGGGCATGTAGGTATTCCATTAACCCAAACAATTTGTTCTTCTGGGTCAATTAAAGTTTGTGAAGTAAAATTATTAATCCCAAATAATAATAGTACTATTAATATTAGTTGTTTCATGGCTGTGGTATTTGATAAGGGAATTGAAATATAACTGGTTTCCATTTTTCTTTGTAATATGTTAACCAATCTGCGTTAGGTTCATCTTTTTGTTCTCGATTATAATTTCTCCAATATTCATCATCAGAAACAGGTCCGCGACGTGCTACTGAAAAATTACCAGTGCGTTTATGTCCAACGATTATATATGATGCTAAATCTATTGCCATAACGGTAGAGTTAGTGTATGAATAATATATAATTGCATTACTAGATGCTGTATTATACAACCAAGTATTAACACTGTCATATCGTTGTTGTAAACTATCATAGTTGCCAAATTTATTTTTTAATGTAAATCGTAAGTCATCGGCAACACGTTGCATACTATCTATAATAGCTTGTTGTTTAGTTTGTTGTTTTACCATTACTAAATTAAGACTATCAATAACAGCTTGTTGTTTAGCAATGTTATTTTTATAAAATGCAACTCTACTACGTTGGTTTGCAAGAAGAATTTCTATATCATCATTTTGTTCAACAGTGTATATAACTACAGAGTCACCTTTCAATATAGTTTGAATAGGATATGCTTGTTGAGACAGTAAAATTACTGGGAAGATAGTTAAGAAATATAGGAGTTTAAGCTTATTCATTTGCAAGTGATATTTTTAGTTGCGTTCCACCAATTTCAAGTTTTTTACATTCTATAGTAAAATTATGTTCTTCTAATATCGCAATACAAATGTTCAAGCCCAATCCTGTACCTGATTCTTGTTGTCCCTCTTTACGTGTATAAGGTTGAGATAAATGAAGGAATTCTTCATGGGTCATTCCTCTACCGTTATCTTCAATGTATAAAAAATTACCTTCACGATAAATTTTTACTAGTTTATTGTTACTATCATTGTATTTTAACCCATTACGAATTAAATTATCAATAGCAGTACAGAATAAGGGTTCATTTACTGAAAATGTTCCTAGATCTTCTAGAATTACTTGGGGTCTATAAGCAGTGGATGAAAGATAATCTTCAAGTATAGTGTTCAAATTGCATTCTTCACGATTAAGAAGGGCATCTTTTTTTACTAGATTAGTAAATTCATATACGCCTTTATATACTTTTTGTGTGTGACGAAGTCCCTCACTAATCATTTTTAGTGGGGCATCAATTTTTAATTCTTTAGCTTTTTCATCACTAACCCTTCTATTAAGGGAACTTAAGCCTCTTGGCATGTAAGTGTTAATTCCACTATGCATGTCATGTCTTAAAATTTTAGCTGCATGTTCTAGGTAAGTGTTTTTATTTCTAAGTTCTTTAATATTTTCATCTAATCGACTTGATATAGCTGCCTTAAGAGTTAAAAATTCGTAAACAACTAAAAAAAACGGAGGCATAAAAGAAATTACAGAAATATAGCCAAATAAAGCTAATTCGTAAGAGTATTGACATATTTTAAAAGCTACACAACTTTGCATAGCAAAAAACATTATCATTATTCCTAGAGCAACAAACAATGACACTCTAGATTTTTTTGAAATACCGTCTAAAAACTTCATAATCCTAGTATTTTATTATTCTTTCTGTAGTACCGTCTTGATACACAATAATAATCATACCTGGTGAATCTGGATTAATGGTTTGGCCGAGTATGTTTATGTAGCGGTCTATTGGTTTAATATCTTTAGTGTTGTTTATAGCTATAGGTCCATATTCTTTATTTTCTCCATCTATATCAAATTGTTTTAAACGATAATAGTTTATAACAGGATATACATTATTGTCTATTAGATTATAGTGGATTTCTTGAGTTGAATTTATTGCAGCCCATTGTTGGCCAATTTCTTTCCACACATAACCATCTTCACTTTTTTCTACAATAAAATGACTTGAATTGTGTTCAGTTGCTGTTGCCCATTCTAAATAATTTGATTTTGGGAATTTTGTTCCTTTAAAATAAAGTAGTTCAACAGGTAATGCTCCATTAGTTATAATAAGGTATACTAAAGTTTGTTCATTGCAGTTAAATGGACTAATAACTTTAACCGCAATAGCACCATCAGTAGTTGTTTGAGGCCAAGTATGTGTTATTGTTGGGCTATTAGAGCCTGGGATATTTACCCAAAGAACACCTGTCATTGATTGAGTATATGACCATAAATATGATGCTCCTGGGACTGGGGGAATTGAATATGTGTATGTAGAACCAGCAATTATTGTATTAGGTCCTGAAACTGGGCCTGCTGTTGGTAGGCTAGGGTTCACTATAATTGTTACAGAAGCACACCCACTGCTAAATTGCCCTCCACTAAAATTTCTAGCCCAATATGTAGTTGTAGTAGTAGGAGAAACTAATTGAGAATTACCTGTTCCAATCAATGTTACACCACACCCACCTGTATACCAATGTACAGTACCTTGTGCACCATTTGCAACTAAATTAGTAGAATTACTACTACATAATGGATTAACTGATGGGGTTATTGAGGTTGGGTTGTTTACTACTGCAACACAATTGGTTGATCGATAACCCATGTTACGATTCTGTCCACACCCACAACTAGATGAACAACAGTTACCCAAGTTTAAATAATATGTTCCTGTAGTTGGAGCGGTCCATGAAAGATAAGAACCTAATCCACACCAATCATCATTTTGTGCTAAACCTCCTGCTGTAGGTTGAGTAGATACTGTTAAATATGGGTCTGCAGAGTAATAAGCAGATGGAGCAAATGAATTGCAATAAGTGAATTCATATGTACATCCTGCTGTAGCTTGAAAGGTAACATATCCTAAACACGTATGGTAAAAATATTGCCAAGAAGTGTTTAGTGAAATGTTCCCCAATGGGTTATTACAATATGCTTGGGAATAGGCCGTTTGATTAGGATTAGTAAAACCTAATGCAAGGATAAGCAAAACTAATTTGAATAAAATTTTTACCTGTTTCATACAACATTAACAATGCTTACATTTGTTAAAGTTAGTAAAAATTTTTGATTTTTCTAACTCATTTACGCCTATACATATAGTTACCCTTCACAAGCTACACAATTGTCGTCTCGTTGAATTGCATCTCCACGTAGAATTGACTCAGATCGCATATAGTATAATGTTTTGATACCTTCTTTCCATGCTAATTTGTGCACATCACTAATATATTTTGGTGAATCTGAAGGATCAAATGTTAAATTCAATGAAATTGCTTGATCAACATATTTTTGTCTAATTCCATTTTGACGAACAATTTCATATGGATTAATTTCCTTGAATGTTAAGAAAACTTCTTTTTCTTCATCTGTTAAAATATAATCAGGTAACCCCATTACTGAACCTTTATCCTTTGCAATTTGATCCCAAACACTATCGATATTGTATCCTTTAGATTCAAGTAATTTTTCTAGTGTTGGGTTCTTTTTAATAAAAGTACCTTTTGCTGTTTTTAAGTTGAATACGTTTGCAGGGATTGGTTCAATTGAAGGTGAAACACCTCCTGAAATATGGGCATTAGAAACTGTTGGGGCAATCGCTAAATGATGGGTGTGGCGCAGTCCGGTACCTTTACACCATTCAGGTTCTCCATATAGTTCAGCTTGGGCGCGGGAAGCCTTTAGTGCTTCTTTTTCAATAAAATTAAACATAACTCTTGTGTAAGAGTTTGCTTGCAATCCCGCAAACGGTATTCCTCTTTCTTGTAAAAATGTATGCCATCCTAAAACACCAATACCAATTGCTCTACCTTTAGATGCTGAGCGGTATGTGTTTTCCATAAAACGGATATTTTTTGCTCGATCAATAAATTCTTGTAATACACCTTCTAAAAACCAACAAGTTAGTTCTGGTAATGTCATTCCATTTTCAAATGTATATTCTTTCCATTCATCCCATCTTGCTAAATTAAGAGAAGATAAACAACAAATAAATGAATGTAATTCATCTGTGTATAATGAAATTTCAGAACAAATGTTTGTCATCGAAACATGCAAATTGTTCTTTTTATATGCTTCAGGATTGTTATTGTTTACATTATCCTCAAACATAATATAAGGTTCACCTGTTTCTAAACGTGTTTTTAAAATTTCACCCCATAATTTTAATGCTTTAGGGTCACGTTCTTCAACTTTGTTCATAAATTCATCATCAATTACAACACATTGGTGCATGTTTAAACATTGGCGATTAACATCTCCTTTTGGACGGCGAATCATTAAAAATTCTTCAATATCGGGGTGATTAACATGCAAATTAGCTGAAGCTGCTCCTCGTCTAACTGAACCCTGATTGGTTGCTAGAATAGTTGAATCATATATTTTAATCCAGGGAACTACACCTTCAGATATTCCATTATCTTTAATTAATTTACCACGTCCTCTAATTCGAGATACTCCAATACCAACACCTCCACCTTGAGATGATAAACGCATTAATTCTGAATTAGCAAGTGCAATTCCTTCAATAGAATCATCTGTATCGATTCCAAAACATGAAATGGGCATTCCACGTTCTGTACCTAAATTTGAAAGTACAGGTGAAGCTAAACATAACCAATTTTTTACCATTGCTTCATAAAAGAATGGTTGCAAATCTTTACGTTTTAAACGACGTGCTGCTGCTTTAGAAACTCGTTTAAATGCATCAAAAACATCTTCATCAGGCAATAAATAGCCTTTTGAAATCATTGATAACGAAATTTCATTCATCCATGTAGGGTAATTTTTACCCTTTGTCCAATTTGTTGTATCTACTTGTATGCTCATAATTTTATAAATCGCTCCAGTCAGCGGTTGATTTTGAATAATCTGTTACTCGGTTTGCGAAAAAATCTTGATGTGTTTTTCCGCTTGTTAAATGGTTAAACCATTCCATTTCTCTCATTAAATTAGGGTCTACATCATTATAAAGTGGACTATAACCTAATTCGTTTAATTTTTCGTTTGCACGTGCTTTAATAAAGTTTTTTAATTGTTCTTTTGATAAACCTTCAATATTACCCATTTCAAATGCTTTGTCTATAAAGTCAAATTCTAGGTTAACTGAGGTTTCACATGCTTTGTAAATTTCACCCATTAATTTATGGCCATCTAAATCTGGGTTTTCACTAACTAATGTTCTAAATAACCAACATCCTGCTTTTGAATGCAATGATTCATCACGTACACTCCATTCTACAATTTGGCCTGTACCTTTCATTAAGTTACGTAATTGAAACGACATCAAAACCGCAAATGAAGAAAACAAATTTACACCTTCAGTAAATGCAGAGAATATAGCTAATGAAAGTGCTTTTTCATGTAATGTTTCTCCAGGTGTTTCAACTAAACGATCAATTTTTGCTTTAGCTTCTTCGTCTTCTAAAAATGCTGCAAAATCATCTAAGCCAAGTTCTTCATTTAATCGAGCATATGCTTCAGCATGAATGCTTTCAAAATCAGCAAATACACGAGCCATTGCTTGTACTTCAGGTTTTGGAAACCATAAAGATACTTTTGTTGACCAATAGTCGTTTACGTGTACTTCTGTTTGAGCAAATGACTTTAAAATGTTTCCAATTAAATTTCGTTCAGAATCGTTTAATTTAAGTTTCCAGTCATTTAAGTCTGAAGCTAATGGCACCTCATCTGCTAGCCAATGGGCTCTATGTTGATCTTTGTAAAAATCAAATGCAGTTTGATATTCAAACGGCTTATAAAAATTGCGTGGTTCAGTTATCATGTGTTTAGTTCAAAAAATTTACTTGCTAGCATTTTTCTGTCAAGGTCTTCATATTCCTCATTTGACATCTTTTTTGGAGCATCAGTTTCTTCATCATAGTGATTTCCTACTTTAATTCTACCGGTTGAAGTGTCAACTTCAACTTGGAAGGTAAGTCCATCCATCCCATATCTGTTTTTCATAATATGAAGTCTTCCTGTTCCGTTAACTTTATCTTCTTTCTTTCTTGATAACGATATTGAAAGGTCAGTTATCATCATTTTATCATAACTTCCCGCGGCTTTATCGCCCTCAATAACATCATCCTTGGCTCCTGCGCGGTTTACTTGCGAAACTGACCAAATTGGTATGTTTAATTCGCGAGCTAATCCCTTGGTGCTTGTATAAATATCATCAATTTCTTCTTTACGATCACCTCTTTTTCGTCTTGAAGAAAGAAGGTCAATGTAATCTATAATGATAAGATCTGGGGTGATTCCTAAATCTTTTACTTTATTTATATGTGCTTCTATTGTAGAAATTGTGGTTTTTCCCATTGGAAATTCACGGATAATCAATTCACCTGCTAAATCAGATGTTGAAGCTTCTACGGCATCTTTATGTTTTTCTAATTGGTCAACAGGTACACCTGTAAAGAAAGCGTCATATCGTCTTCCAGTATATGCTTCACTTAATTCTAAAGTATAGTGGATAACATTGTATCCCATTTTTACAGCATAACCGCCTAAAGCAACTAGTGTCCAAGATTTACCTCCTCCAGGATTACCAAAAATTAAACCTAAATCTCCGTTACCTAAACCACCTTGAACTAGTTCATTAATTTCAGGCCAAGGAGTAGGTACTATTGTTCTATGGTCTTCACGGTAACGTGATTCAGTATCTTTTTTATATTCGTGTCCAATATTTTTGTCAGCACCTGCTTTCATTGCTGATTCAATCATATATTTGATTGAGTCATAATCACCTGCTTTTAGCAAATCAACGCTATTTAATAGTGCTTTTTTTAACTGTTGGTTTTTACAAAATGTAGAAAATTCTTCTTGTACATAAGCTAAATCTTCAATGTCTGCTCTATATGCTTCTCGTAACTGTTCTTTAACAGATACTTTAAGTACTTCATTGTCTAACTTTTTCATTTCAACTTTCAAAATGTCCATTGAAATGGTAGTATGATATTTTTCGTAGTACCTTAAGATTTCATTTATAACCCATTTATGTGCTGGGTTAGAGAAATATTCATCGCTCAGTACGTCGTTAATGTTTTGTAAAAATTCCTTATGCGTCAATAATGAAGATATTACTTTCATTTGAAACGCGGGTCCGTATTCATCTATTGAATGAAGTGTCATATTATAACTTTTATTTAAATTTAATAACTTATTGTCGGGTAACCAACAAATCTTTGAAAATATCTTGAACCCAAAATTCAGTATTTCGAATTAAGTTTCCAATTTGGTCTTCGTTGCACATTTCAACAAATGTATGAGGTAAAAAGTTTAATGGAGTGTTTTCAACAAACTTGTCTATAAACATTTTGTCTGTATCGCTTATCATAGGATTAGACAAATCCATAACTCTATATTTATCCTCTAATAAAGGAACATCATGTAATACTCTTGCATATACAATATGTTCTTTTAATTTTGCTTCAGCAATATCTAATAAATCGTCAAACGATAAATTGCGTTCAGCTAATTCAGGGAATTTTTTAAATAGACCTTTAGGTCCTAATCCCTTAATACCTGTAATTCCATCAGAATTATCACCCATCAATAACTTATATAATAAGAAATTGTGTGGGGGTACATTAAATTTTTCTTTTACAGTATCTGTAGTGTAGTATTCTTTTTCAATTGGTCGATAAACGATTACTTGTTCGGTTACCAATTGTAAATAATCTTTATCGCTGGATACTATGAATGCTCTGTCTTCGGGTTTAGTAAGCAGTGTATCACTTAAATATGCAATAATATCATCTGCTTCTACTCGAGGTAAAGATATTGTTTTAACAGGTAATGTTTTCAAGTATTGAATGATTCGAACAATTTGATCTACTTTAGAGTCGTCTTCTTCTTCTAAACTGTCAAATAGTTCATGTTTTGTTACCCGAGTTATATTCCTTGCAGATTTATATTCAGGTATAATGTTTTTTCTATTATTGGAGGAACCCGCACCATCAAACACAACATAAACTTGTGTTGGTTGAATGGTGCGAATTAAAGCCCCCAAAGAACGAAAAAATCCTCCTAAACCTCCAATGTGGACTCCATTTGAATTGACTGCATTAATTGCACTAAAGTTTCGAAAGAAGAGATTAAGTCCATCTATAAGCAGGTAGCGCTCCGATTGTGGGGTTTCGTCCCCGTGTTCTTGTATGTTATCTAAGAGGTTTAAGAGGTTTTTTTTCATATTAATCTTCGTTTTCAAATAAATCAGGTGTTGGTGCTTTTTCGTCCCACTCACTATTATCTTCCTGTAATGTATAGTTACCTTGTCCTAAAATATCTGCCCATTCATGTGAATGTGCATCTTTGTATTTTTTAATTGCGTTTGGATCATCTTTAATGAATCCATGTACTGTTGAAACAATAGTACCCATTGTAGTGATTCCATTAATGTGATTTTTATCACAAGCAATTTTTGTACGCAATGCAAATTCAACTTTTTTCTTGTCCTTAACAGCGTTAAGTTTAGAAGTACCAGCATTTGTAACATTTCCAAAAGTCAAACACAATGAAACGTCATAGTAAAATGTATCTCCACCTTTATTTGTCATCCTAGGTTGTGACATAGGAGTTAAAGCCGGAGCAACACCTACTTTGTTTACAATAAACAAGGTATTCGTGTATTTTGAGCTTTCTTTACGAGACATTACAATCTGTTGATTAATAAAATTACCGAATTGAGTTGCAATGGCTCCTGCGTTCCACATTGGATTATTTTTACCTTGTTCAATTGACATTTGACATGGAATTGAACCAACTGAATCCCAAATGAATAGTAGGTCATATGGTAGGTTACCTTTTTTCTGTTCGGTTAACAAGTCGATAATAAATTCAGCAATATCCTCAATTGAATTCAATGAACTTCTATCTCGGTAAATAAAGAAACCTGTTTGGTCTATAACTTCACCAGTTTCCATATCAACTACATCTTCGATTTCAAAACCCATTGTTTTCCAGTGGTTCCAATCGTGTTTCATTTCGGTAATAATTAACACAGGTAATATTCCCATCTTTTGAGCATTAACTGCAATTTCGATAGTCATAGTTGATTTACCTGTGTTACTTTTACCTCGAACCATTGAATTATGTCCCATAGGAATGCCAGGGATGGACAATGCTTCTTGAAGAGCAGGTGAAAATGGAATCCACCTTTGCTCTTTGAATTTAACATTTGATGCTAAACCCTTATTTGCTTTAAATTTATCTAAATTGAACGCGGATTTTAGTTCATTACCCGCCGCTTCAGTAAGCGATTTTCTTCCTCTAGCCATAACTTATTTACTTAATTAAAATGGAGAATCGTCATCATCCTCACCAAACAAATCATCAAATGCTTCTGCTTTTGATTTTTTAGCTGCTGGTTTAGTGGATAAACTGTAATTTGATTTTGGTTCCTCTTTTACTTCGTCTACAGGTTCAGTTGTTACTTCTTCTTCCTCTGCTTCAGGATCTAACCATTCTTGAAGTGCTTGTTTGATTGTATCAAATGGAAGCGGCTTGTACATATCTTTTGGATTTTCTTGCTCTTCTAACCATTTTTCAATTTGTTTAGAATCTTCAGATAGTGCAGATGTTTTCATTGACGGAGCAATAGTTGTTTTATTGTAAGCTGTTCCTGTTGATTCAGGTCCTACAGTAACCAATTTAATATCTCTACCAGACATGATATCTGTAAAATCACCTACTTCTTCATCAGCTGCCATTTGCAAGAATGCTTCATAAATTTCTTTACCAAATTCCCACAATTGAACACCTTCAGATTCTTCACCACGTACAATTACAGGAGCATAGATACGAGTTTTCGGATCTAATTTTTTAGCTAAACGCCAATTTTCTTTGTCGTTTGTACCACGAAGTTGTTTTGCAAATTCTGCAATTGGATCTTTTTCACCCCAGTTTAAAGGCGAAGCGATTACTTTACGACTTCCAATTCCGTAATAAAATTTCATTTCCGTAAATGGAAATTCCTTATTGTATTTAAAAGGTACAATACGGATTGTTTGTTTGCCAATCGTTGGTTTAAAACGCTTGACGTTACTTGAATTGTTAGATCCTCCATTAGAGGTCTTTTGCATTGATTCAAGTTTTTTCTTGATTGCATCGAGATTCATATATAACTATTTTTATTGTTTACAACGTTTAATATAATAACCTTTTTTTAAATAACCAAATTATAGTTCAATAATCTTGAAAATTTTTGTATTTAATTGTTTAATCTCATTGTGTTGAGTTAATAAAATACAATTTCTATAATGTTGCCAATTTACTGAGAAATTGGTGTCAACTACACCTCCATTTAACTTTTTAATTAATTCGTTTAATGCGTTTATTGTATAAAGTGTATTTGATTCTTTTTTTCTATGTACTAAAATAGTATTGTCAGGAATGTCATTTACATTTCCTTGATCTACATTATATGTGATAACATATTCGTTGTTACTTTTAATATGTAATACAAACATTTTATTGTACATTATACTATAACGATTCGTTAACGCTAAAATCAACGCCTCTAACTCACTCAACGGTGTAAAAGTACAAAACAGTCTGTTGTTCATTAATAACGTATCAAATGTATAGTCATAGTCATATTGATCATACATATGTCGGGGTTGTTCTAAAGTATTGTACATAACTTTTATTTAATATCGTTGTAGTTTTTACCTTGTTTTACTTTAATTTGTAATTTTTTGTCTTTAAATATCTGTTTTATCTGTTCTATCACACCCATTTCACTTTCATCTACATCAAATAAAAACGAATCGTACACATATAGTACGAGTTTAGTATTTTTTCCTCGCAAAATCTTAAATATCTCATATAATATAAGAACATTGTTTGCGGTCTCCAAGTTTTGTAGTACGTAATTTAAAAGCTTTTGTGGATTTATGTTTTCCAGATCATTTTTTACAAATTTATGATCTGAAATAGGGCATTTAATGTAACCGTTTGTGTTAAATGTTTTCCACAAATCGTCTGTATATGTTTTTACTTGTCGAAAAAAGTCCAAGGTCTCGTATTCCTTCCATATTCCTCCATAAAGCTGTTTAAATGTGATTTCTTTTGCTTTGGCGTAATCCACACCATACATTTTAGAAAAAGATAAGTGGATATCGTCACTACCAAAGTCGTAACCGCAAAGACTAGCCAAAAGGGTAGGGTGATAAGCAGATATGTCAAACTCAATAAAACTCTCATTACGGGGTATAAAGCATTTTCTTTCTTCATTGTCTTTGTTTAGGGCTGAAAAGTTAATAGTATTAAATGTATTTGATGGTCTTGTTGTTAATGTGTTTAAATTGTATTGCGTGTATACAAATTCGTCTACTTGTTGATCGAAGTACTCCTCGAACAATAATGGATCTACTTTAATACCCGCTCGTTCTAGTTGATTAAACACAAGTGCTGCTTTATTGTAAAATGGGTTTATTTCACCTTTAAAGTTAGCAAAGTTTTGTTCACACACCTCATAGTGTTTTACGATCGGTACTATTGTGTTTAAATATTGTATGTTTGGATACTTGTTGTAAATGTGTGTGTGAGCCGTTGTTTGTTGAGGTATATACGTATGGGGGGAGGGTGAGTATTGGTAACAATGCTTAAGGCAAAAATAATGTAAAAATTCCTTTCTATCCCTTACGTAAATATTTTTTATGCTGTTTAATACTTTTAAACAATCATCTATTGTAGAATTTATTGTTTCGCTATGGTTGATTGGGATAATATATCCTTTTAAATCATCTCTTGGACGAATGTAAAGAGCACATACTTCATTTTCAACAGGGTGTAAGTTGTGTGAAGTAGGAATTACTTCAACATAAGCAACTTCGTGTCTTGCTCTTGCTAAAATGTTTATGTGGTTAGGATCTTCTATAAGCCAATACATGCTTTAAAGATACTAAAGATTTTTTAAGATTCCACGTAATATTTTAAAAACTTGTCTTGAAAATATTGAGAGAACCCATACCATTTTAAGTTTTGCTCTATAGCAACAGCAGATGCTTTATTTGATTTATAAACTTGTTCTTTATTGCCTGCAATTTGCCAATTTAATATAGCAGGAGTATACAGATCCCATGCTATTTGAGGGTCTTGATTTGCAAGTTTTTTGTATGTATTTAAATCAATTTCTAAATATTGTATTTCATTATTTTTTTTACAAAAATACCTTGTAAATTGTTTATTTTGTTGGTCCTGAGGAGTGGGTATGGTTGGGTTAAATAAGGGGATAAATCTTTCTTGAAGGAGAGACAAATTATATTCTAAATCTATAGTTTCAAGGGTTATTATTGGAGGTATGACATTGTTAGTAACTCCTGTATTAGAAATGTTAGAAAATTGGTTATTAATAGGGATTAAAAGAATATTAGGTGGGTTTTGAGGATTTTTTCCAGTAAATTTACTTCCATTTGAAACTTCATAGTAATATCCAGTATATATCTCGTTAGTAGAAGAAAGTTTATAAGCATCACCATTAGTGAAAAGATTAGTTTTTATTTGAGATTTTGGGTAATACATAAAAATTTATTATCTATTGGGAATTACATAATCGGCCATTCGTTTTACATCAGGTTCATATGTTTTTCCTTTATTATAATTATACCTAAAAGTAAAATCAATACATATTAATTTATCTATATTTCTTTCTCCACCATCCCAAACATTTTTTAAATTTTTAGCATAAGCTTGAAAATATCCTGGTCCATTATATCTAGCTCTATACCACATATATCTTGTTCTTACATCACTTAAAATAAGATTTTTAAGTTCAGGATGAGTTTTAAAATTACCATTTAACATTGTGTAAAATGATTCTTCAACTATTTTATATTTAAGTTCTTTAAGTCTTTCAAGATCTTTTTTCCATTGGGTTTGATTAATGTTTCTTCCACCCCAATAAGGATCTTTATCAGGATAATGAAGATTATCATATTTCCATCCTTTATCTTGATAATTTTTATAAATTAACCCTCCTGGACTTTTCCACTTTTGCCAGCCGCTCCATTTTTTGCCATATTTTAAACTAAGGGATGAAAAGGCTCCAAACCCAGAATATTTATCTACTATACTCCAAAATTCTCGTTTATTAGCAGTGCCGTCTCCATCACCAGCAAATCTATCTTCTCCCCAAAGAGTTTCTCCTGAAGCTCCCATTCCTACTCCTCCTGGTTTAGGGGATACATTATTTTCAGATGTGTATACAATATATTGGATAGGATGAAAGTATCCTCCTTCATTTTTTCCTCTAATAAAGTCAATAACAGATTTATCAGTATTTTGAATACCTTTGTAATTAAGATAATTAATGTTTCTTGATTTTAAAATAGATCTTTCTGAGGATAATATTCCATTGCCTTGAGGAATACTACTGCATGATTTTACATTTTCTGAGGTTGATGCTGCTTGGACTGCTTGAGAATATGTTTGGTAAATAGGGTTTGAAACTGTTTGATCAATTTCAGTGATATCTCCTGTTTTAGGAATAACAGTTGCTTCTATTTCAGTTTCCCAATCATTATTTGCTAACTTATGGTTTACCCCAGTAACAATTAAATTTAAATTGTCACCATACGCTTTAGGTAAAAATCGAGTATCAACTTGTAATTTACTATATATTTTTACACCCGATATTCCATCCATAACAAATGAAATTTTAAATGGTATAAATCCAATTGTTCCTCCTGATTTTATACCATTAGAAGCCATTGTATATTTGTTATATTCTGTTACTATAGAAATATTTTTATCTATAATATCAGAAGAAATAGAAACTTTATTATTGTCATCATTTCCAAATCCATAAAGTCTTGCAACCTTTCCTCCATAGTAATTTTTATTATAGTTTACAACAGCTTCATCTTCTGAGCCCGAAACTGAAGAAGAAGGGGCTGAGTTTGGATTTCCAGGTATAAGGGATTCTTTAAATCTATCAGTTAATCCAACATTCCATTTTGAAAATGCAGTTGCTTCAACTCCTTTAACATATCCTCCAGCAGTTGCTCCTACAGTAATCATAGTAGCATACTCTGGGGTTATGGCTGTTTTTAAGTCGACTTTTCTAACAAAATTAGATTCATATAAGTTTCCATTTTTTTTATATCCATATAATTGGAGGATATAATTTGAGACATCATTTTGGTTTAACCCAGGGATAGGGGTTGTGTCTACAATACTAAGAACATTACTATTTTCATCAACTACTGGTTCTAGGTTGTTTACTCCACCTAAAGCTTTATTTAAACCATCACATATTGATTTTAAAAAGTTATATACATTAACATCTCCCCTTTCATCGGCATTTGAACTTATGCATTCCGTAATAAAGTCAAAATTCAAATAAATATTCATAGGGGTTGCTACATTTTTATTTTCTGTAACTTGAAAAGAAAAAATTTCTGGGAGGACTTTATATTTGCCTCCTAAAGAATCATTTCTTACTAAACAAACTCTTGGGTCTAAAGAAACTTGACTTTTTAAAGTAAACATAACATTGTTTTCTTCACTGTAATCAATATTTACAATTGGAGGTCTACTTGCATAGTCAGGATTACCATCATCTATTTTTGGAAATATATCTTCAACAAGATATTTTAATAAAGCTCCAAATCTAAGATAATATGGATAAGTAGGTATACTTAGAAAAAAACAATCTTCACATCCAAAATTTCTAATAGGGTTTTCAGCAGAAACTGTAGTAGAATTTAATTTTTTGTAAGCTACATAGATATAATAATAATCCCATCCAGGATCTGCTATTTCTCTTACAGTGCCTGCTCTATCATTAGCTACTTCATATCTTACTTTAGCACTATTCCAAATTTTTACAACAGGATATTCACCTTCTTTAGGGTTTTTAGTTTTTGTTGCTAAAGCATCTTCTAATGATTTTTGTTTTTGAGTAATTGCAGCTTCAAGCACACTAGGAGAATTTGATGAAAGCTCTTCTTTTACTGGTTGGAACCATTCACTTTTAGCTTCTGGGTGAACTTTAGAAAGTTCTAAAGCATTTTTTCCTGATAATCCTGCTGAAAGTTTTTTTGAAGATATCTTATAATAAAATTCTACTGTAGTAGTTTGGGCTTCAACAGTTTTTCCTCCAGGAGGAATAAAAGTTCCCATATTTTTTAAATCAGTAAATGTAACTTGAAGTTCTTTAGGGATTTGTTTAACGTATTCTGGGTTTTCAAAATTTCTATTGGTCCATTTCCATGTCCACAACATAGCATATAGAGCATTAGAACTTTTATTATCTTCTATTATGTTGGGGTTATTTGAAGATTCGTTTGTAGAGGTACTACCTTGAAAAGAAGTTTGGTTGTTAATTTTACTAGCTTCTTCTTCGGATAAAGAAATTGAACCTATTTCTGTAAACTTTTTAAAACTTTGAGGGATCGAAATATTAGTTTTTAATGATTCAATAACATCACCTAAACTTATTATAGTAATTTCTATACTATATGATCCATCAGGTTGGAATGCCCAACTAAAATTAGATACTTTACCTAAAAGTCCATCGTAGTTTCCTGCATATTTTTGTCTGTAGGTTTCAATAGGGGTTAACATATCTAGATATGACTTTTTTTCACCTAAATTAAAAAACGTTTTTTCAAGTAATGTCTCACGTAATATGTCTCTATCTACCCCATTAGCAGTAAAAAGACTATTTCCCCATTCAAGTAAAACAGTATATCCTAGTCTTAAATATAAAAGATCTATAATATCAAATTGTTGTTTATTATGAGCAATTAGTCTAACTGTTGCTTTTTTAATTGAACCCCTATTTAATGATTTTATATCAGCACTTAAAATACCTGGCATGGGAGAATATCCATATGTTCCATAAGTATATGAACTATTTGGGTCTTGGGGGAGAAAGCCTTGTCGTTGAATTAATCTATCAGTTCCATCTTGTTCTAATCTAGAAAATCCAGCATGTAAAATATATTTTTTTGCTAAACCCATTCCATTAAGGGAAGTAGATACCCCTATATCCGTTAACCTTTCAGCACTTACTGAAATTCCAGAGGCTAATTTTACCCAAGCTGTATTAGAATTTAAAAGATTAATTTGTTGGTCGGTTCTAGAAAATGATGATTTATCATTAGCAGTTCCAGCACCACTTCCATGAAGTAGTTGTCTAACAACTATTTGATTTGCAACATATCCTGGGATTGGTTCTCCGATAATAGCCATAACTTTTTTAAATTGATAAATTTAATGCTTCATATTGTAATAAAATTTCTCCTATTCTGTCAAAAGCAGGAATCCTGATTTGAGCCCCTACAGTAGGAAATATTGAATTTGCATCTTGATTTGGGTTTGCACGATTAATTATCCACCACAAAGTTGAATCATTATAGTAGTTTTGTGCTATAACATCATACCTATCACCTTGTGTAGTATATACATAAATATCTAAAGAACTCAAAGGAATTATTGGATATTTAGTTAAAGCATATCCTATTTGAGATCCATTAGGAGTATCATATGTAAAAGAACCTCTGTAACGAATCATAATTGAGTAAGTGTATTAGAATTAATTAAACCTTGGTTATTTGTAACATTTTCTATCCCTGATGGGGCTTGTTGGGATACTAATAAGTTTGTAGTAGCTTGGTTTTGTAAAGCAATCTTTTCTGACTCTATTTGATTTAATCGTGAATTTTCTCTATCATAATTTGATGTTTCAGGACGAAGTTGGTCTATGTATCTTTGTTTACCTGTGTTTAGTAATCTAGTACTATCAGTTCCAAGTTTATCATTTCTAAATGATTGTTTTTCAGGTCTAAATTTGTGAATAGGAATAAATTTAATACCCGTTACTTTAATCATATGAGGTACTTGTCTGATATCATTTATAGGTAAATCATTTCCCGCATCATCTATACCTATTTCCCAAGGTGATTCTTCAGGGACATCAAATGTTAATGATGTTATAACTCCTGGTTGGTCATCTAAATAACCTCCTAAAGTAACGTATGCAATGTTTCCTGCCATATATCCTGATGTGTAACTATCAAGGTACTCAGGAGCAAGTGAAGAGGCAAGGAAGTTTAACTTATCATACATAATTGTTATTTCTTCTCTTGATTGAGCTACAATAGTAAATGCCATTGATATTTCTCGAGTAAATCCTCCATATTTGTAAAATTTTTCTGCTCTACCCATATATTCTAAAGGTTTCCATTCAGCACTATATGAATCAGAAAATGAATCTATAAAAGCTCTAAAGTGCATATATTTTTTATATGTACCTCCTACTTGATTATCATTGTTTAATATAGCGATAAAAAACGGAATAATGTCTTTTAAATTTGGGTCGGTAGAGTATTTAGATCCGTCTTTAGTGTTTGTTTTATATATTGGAGAAGCATTTACTCTATCTACAGGTCCTAAATTAGTAATAGGTCCGTTTATAGATTTTTTACCTGCTGTGTAACTTGAAATGTTTCCTTTTCTTCCAGGATTACCCAATTTAAGATTATCTTCAATATTTTTAGTAGTATATGGAGGAGCTAAACTTAAAAAAGTATATTGAGGGCTTTCTGTTGGGTTTAATATTTGTCTAAAATCATTTAACGTAGTTGCATCCGCATTAATAGGTTGGTTAATAAAGTCTTGTTGTGTCCATGAACCTTTTCCTATATTACTATTACTTTTAAGTGACCCAGATTCGTAAACGTCTACTATAAAATTTTGTGTAAACGAATTTTTTCCGTTTTTGGTTAAATCATTTTCAGCAAAATTACTTGAAAAATTTTTTATATATTCGTTATAATCTGAAGATGCATTAATAGGTAACTGGAAGTTGTCTTCATTGGTTGGATCATATGGTTTACCTACTAAATAATCTTTTGGCTTTGGTACTAGTGTTTTTAAAGGAACACCATCGTTTCCGGTTGCAAATTTAATTTTAGTTTTTCCTATTCCTAAAACTGAGTCAGATCCGCCTCCATAAGAAATTAAAACATCATTTTCTAGTGTAGGATTTAAACTATATCCTTTAACAAAAGCAAAATTATTTTCACCACTATTTACTGGGATTAAAGTAGAAAGTCTAACTAGTCTATTGTTTTCTAAATCAATCCTTCCAGTAAGTTGATTTTGGGCAATAACATCTTGATATTTGTTAATAGAAGCAAATGAAAATAAACCAGTAGGATCTAAACCTTGTTTGTTTACATGACCTCCAGCCCATACTATTCCAGCTTCAGCTAATGTAGATAATGGTGTATATGCTCCTTCATTTAAAGCACCCCCAGCATAACCTAACCCTTTAGATGCTTCAGTTTTTGTACCTACTCGAGAAAGTAGGTTTTGTTTTGCTGTAAATAAAAGCCCGCTAGGGTTTTTTATGTTTATAAAATATTTTGTTAAACGAGCAACGTCTTCAGCGGCACTTAAAGGAGCTTCAATTCCTCCACGCAATACAAAATCGTTATAAAACGAAGGATTCTGAAGGCCTGTTTGTATGTTTTGAGGAATGAAAGGTTGTCCACTATCTCCCCCTCCTGGCCTGTCTTTACCAAATTTAAGTGATTTTAATTGGGTATCCCCATTATTTAATTTCAGTAAAAGACCCATTTAATTAGTTTTAACCAGGTAAATTATTCAAATACGGTAAACCTTGTCCACCTGGTGATACTGGTGGGATAACTCCATTTATATCTAATAATGAAGGCAATGGAATTTGGTTTGGTGTTCCATCTTGATATGCATTATAATCTGCTGTTACTTGACCAGCATTAGCACCATTTAATGAATATCCTGGTTGGTTTCCATTAGCATGTAATTTAGATTGCTGGGTTGCAAGGGGGTTTACTGTTGGTGTAGTACCATCATATGCTGTAAAAGCAGATCCTTGAGTTGTTAATTTAGTTAAGATTCCCATGGTTATTTATTTTATTATAAATATTATATATTAAGACATTTTGTAACTATTTTTTCTATTTTCGTCTCCTTGAGTATTTGGGTTATCACCAGTTGTTGCTTCAATTACTTTTTTACCATCAATAGCTACATTTATTGGACGATTAGCTAAAGCGTTTACATCTTTTCTTAGTTCCATTATGGCATTTACTACAGATGAAGAATCACCACCTAATTTAATTTCTCCTTTCCCACCCATTTGGGTAGCTTTACCTGGTTCAGATTTAACATCGTTTCCAAATAAATTTGTACCTGCAATAACTGTATCTTTATCGTTTAATTGAATTGCTCCTTCTGGGCCTAATAAAGTACGTTTACCATATCCTGGAGGGGCGGACATTAAGTCATCAGCTTTAAATGCAGCGATTGCTCCTATAACGGCTCCTACTCCTGCTAATATAACAGGAACTATAGCTCCAAATGACATAGCTGTAGATGCAGCAGTAGCTGCAGCAGCGTTTGCGGTATTAGCAGCTATTAAAGCTATAGTTCGTCCAATAGCCATAATAATACCCCCAACTAATTTTCCAGCATATAATCCTGCTAAAAGTCCAGTAATTGAGTATATTAATGTAGTATTTTTTAACATTTCACCTAAGAAGTTTAGTATTAAACCCATAGGACCATCAACAATGCTAACAAAAATTTCTTTAACATGCTCCATAGTTTGAGCAAATTTTTCAGCATTAGATTGTTGTTCAAATTGCAAAGCTAATTGTTCATCACCTAATTCTTTAGCTGCTTCTTCAGCAGTACGGGTTTTTCTTAATTCTTCATATCTTGCTTTAGCAGCTTCAGCATCTTTAAAACCAATTTTAGCTAACGCTTCTCTTTCTATTAATGATTTAGCTAATTCTTCTCGATTTAACCCAATAGCTTTAGCAATAGCTTCTTGTTGGATTACGTTTAATTTACCAAAATCAGCAGCTGAGCCTACTTGGGCTGCTATCTCAGCGGCAGCATCAGCAGTTTTTCCGTTTAATGCTAATCCTCTTGCTCGTTCAAAATTTAAATCTTTACCTAAAAGTAATTCTGCACTTAATTCACTTTCAATAGATTGTTCAAAGTTTAATAAGCTTTCAGACATTTTTTCGGTTTGTTCAAGAGTCAAACCAAATTGTTTAGCTTTTACTACAGCTTCGGATACAGCTTTTAAACTTCCTCCTAAACTTAAAGTTAAAGCAGATGATGCTTTAGAAACGTCTTTTAATACTTGTTTTTCGTTTATAACAAGTTTATTACGCATAGCATATGCTTTAGCACCTCCTAGTATTTCTGAGGAATTTTGGGCTAAAGTTTTACCATTTACTAAGGATACTTTTTGAATTGAAACTAACTCTTCATTAGTAAGTCCTGCTTTTTCACGTAGTTTAGTAAAGGTTTCTAAATCAGCTTTATTAAGTTTAGCATTTGTTCCTAATGAGGTGCCAATAGCACTTTGGGTTTCCATAAATGCCCTAGCATTTAATGACATATCTCCAGAAGAAACTGCCATAGCAGCATATTCTTCTCTCATTTTTAATGCATCTTTATAACTTATGTTTTGTGATTTAGCAAAAGCTCCAGCTTGCTTATCTACATCTATAAACATTTTAACTAGCTGAGTGACTAAAAATAAAGGGTCTGTAAGTCCTTTTGCTATATCACCGCCAATAGATTTAAATCCTGCTCCTAAAGTTGCTAATTTTCCACCACCATCTTTAGCAGTATCTCGCATTTTGCTTAATGCTTTATCAGCATCAATAAATTTACCAACTAATGGTACTTGGCTAATTCCTTTTATTAACTTGCCTGTAAGACCAAGTTTAGCGTTAATTTGTTCTTCTAACTTAATTTGTTCGTCTAACTGAGCATTAAATTGTTTAATGAAACCCATATTTCTCTTTATTTCTTGAGAAATGTTAGCATGGGCTGCCTTAGCTGCAGCTAATTGTTTTCGTTCTTTAGTTGAAAGGTTGTTTTTGGATTCTAATTCTTTAATTTGATCTTTAGCTAGTTTTCCTGAAAGCTTTAAATCATTTATTTTTTCAGCAACTTTTTTCTTTATATTTTGTAACTCTTTTACTGACAGAGTAGATATTCCTTGTTGATGGCTTTGTAATCTTGCAGCTAAACTAGATAAATCTGAAAATGCTTTTTTACTTCTTCCAAGTCCACTATTCATGTTTTTCATCTCATCAACAATTCTAGTAAAACCTTCTCTAGCTCCTCCAATATCAGAAACATAATCGGCCCAATCTTTTCTTAATGATTTAACTATTCGTTCAGCATCAGAAAGACTCCCAGTAAAATTTTGAAAACTTGTTGCTTGTTGGGTATCATTTAACTGCTGAGCTAGTTTAATACCTTCTTGGATAAGTTTATTTAACTTTTCTTGTTCTTTAGGAGTTAAAGCCATTTAAATGATTTTATTATAAATATTGAAAATCAACATTTTTAGCTATATTTAGGAACATTTTTGCTTTGTAATGCTTTTTGAAGTAATTCAGGTGCTTTTATTGTGCCATCAGAACTAATTACTGTTTTCTTTCCATTACCTCCTTTGTTTTCAAGAGCATTTTGCTCTTCAGTGTAAAAGTCTTGAATTTTAGCAAAAGTAAAACGGCGAAGCCATATAGGCATGTTATAGATTGTGTCCCAATCGTATCCACCTTTACCGTGAAAAACTATCTCGTGAATTTGTGTAAATATAGCAGCCCTAGCTTGGGGAGCTATTTCATAGGTCAGGCCAAAAAAAGCTAATCCCAATTGGGATACTGATTCTATCGTCACTCCCGTCGGGAAAAAAAGTTAGATCAACATCTGGTTGAATCTCTCTAATATATTCTCTTAATGCCCTGGAGTCTTGGGCGAGAAGATAATTATCGACAAACTCTCGAATATCTTTTTTGTCTCGTTTTCCTTCTACTGAGGTAATTAGGTGTTTTAAACGTGTTGAAAGTTCGGGAGATGCATCTTTATTAATTTTTTTCAAACCTTCTAATTCACGAGCAATATCTTGTTCGTCTTTATGACTTAAAAGTTTAAATGTAACTACATTACCTGATTTAGGAAGGGTAAAGGTAAATTCGTTTACACGATTTGCAAATAATTCTTCTTTAAGTGGTTTATTTTCAACTTGAGATAAATCTACTGTATGAGAATCACCTAAATAATTAAAAGTATATTCAGCACCATATCCTAAAATACGAGCAGCAACCATAATTGCATTTTTATCACCAATTAAAATATCATCATAATTGATTTTTGACACAATTAATGATTTCATTAATTTATCCAACACAGTACCGTTTTTAATATATGATTGGTTGGTAAGAATATCTTCTTCTTTAGCGGTCATGTATTTTATTTCTACAGTACCTTTTGCTAATTCAGAATCTTCAGGGTATAGTAAACCTTTAGAAGGTAATTCAACTGTTTCAGTTGGCAATTTAAATTCACTCATAATTTTTATTTAATATAACTTTATTGTCTTATATACATATATTAAAGAGCAGAGATATTATCAGGATTTACATTGTATGATAAAACCCCTTCTACTTTTAATATTGCTTTGCGAATTTCTTCCATTTTTGTACGATCAAAACCACCTTTTGTAATCCAAGGATGACCATCAACTTTTACAGTCATAATTGACTGGAATTTTTCTGTGTCTTGTTCACTATATTCCATAGGTTCTTTAACAGATGCTACGGTTACTCCTGGGATTGATCGGATATCAGAAAATATTTCTTTTTGTGGGCGTTTTTTAATGTTAGTTATAAGCATACCAACCATTTTAAATTTGTCTTGGTATTCTTCATTTAGTCGCTTATTAAGCTCCTCTTTAACTAAAGTACGTAAGTGGTTCAGTTTCATACTGTTATAAATATTGTATCATCTAATAAGGGTAACGTTTCCCTTAATTAATGTTTCTTTATCTGTATTTTTATCTCCATAAACTATAACCCAAGTATAAACTCCATCTTGACATTTTGTATTGTTATATGTTCCGTCCCAAGGAATAGTACTGTTATAACTTTTAAACATCAATTCACCCCATCTATTATAGATAGTTAAATAAAAATCTTGTGGGTCAAAACCTGAAGTAAATACTGGAAGCCAAGTATTGTTATTTTCGTCTCCATCTGGGGTAAATGTGTTGGGGATATAAATTAATTCTTCGGGACATCTTTGAATAGTAGTTGCAAATGATACAGGGTAAGATACACATCCATTTTCATATGCTACAGCTGAAAAAGTAAATGTTCTAAAGCTGTTCCATGTAATAGGTAAGGTTGGGTTCGAAATACTATCTTGATCTAAAATCCATACTACATTACCACCTCCTAAAGCAGTTGCACTATAAATTCTTCCTATACTATCTCCTTCACACAATTCTATAAATTCAGATGTTAAATTTCCTAAATCGTTTTGAATTTGTGAAATAGTAGGTCTAGGATAAACGGTTATTTGACGAGTAGTGTCAAAAGTACAATTTGATTGTACATAAGTATATGTTATTGTATTATTTCCTGCAATTAAAGGTGAAGGACAAAATGTATTTCCATTTATTCCATTTCCTGTAAATGTTCCTCCAACAGGAGCTCCAGTTAAGGTTACACAATTACTATAGTCACATAACGGAGTAATTGAATCTATCGTAGGTAAAATGTTTAAAATATAAACATCAACCGCTTCCGGTAAACTTGTACAACCAAATTGGTTTATCGCTACAACATTGACAGCTCCCGGTATAAATCCTGCAGGTAATGTAGACCAATCTACTGTAATGTTATTAGTTCCTTGGCCTGAGGTGAGGTTTCCTATACTAGACCAATTATAAGAATATCCTGCACCTAAACTTGGTACTGAATATGTTTCATTAGAGGAAAGGTAACATATTGTATCTAATGAAGTAATATTTCCAACTATAACCGCTGGAGGGTTAATTAAAGTAATGGTGTTTGAAGAAGTACATCCATTACCATCAGTAACTACAACAGCATATGTACCTTGACACAAGGCTGTAGCTGTTTGGGTAATTTGTCCGTTGTCCCATGCATATGTGTATGGAGGTATACCATCAATAGGATTAGCAGTTGCAGTACCGTTACAATCTCCGTTACATACTGGGTTAGTTGATGAAATTAGTGGGTCTTGTAGTGGTAAAGGGTCTATAAGTGTAGCAGACGCATTTACAGTACAGTTATTAGCATCTGTTATTAATACACTATATGTTCCCGCACATAAATTGTTAAGAGTATTAACTAAACCCCCATTTGACCAAACATAGGTATACGGTGCTAGTCCATTTGTTGGGTTAACAACTAATGTACCATCACAAGACATATTACATAATGGATTTGTTACTACAAAATTAGGTTGATTTAAATTTGGTGGGCCAGGAACAACTTGAACAGTGTCAGGTCCTAATCCAACTCCGGCATTACAAGTTGACCACCCAGCATTACATGTTGGATATTCTAAATGGCAAGTGTAATATGCTCCACCTTGAGGAGGTGTAACTGTAATTTGGTTTACGTTTTGAGCAATAGGAACAGGATTTCCTACTTGGTACCAAACTAAAGTTGGTAAAACAGGTGCACCACTAGGTGTCCATCTCCAAGCATTATTTACAGCTGTCCAAACTGTTGAATTTCTACCAGGTACTGGAACTGCTTGGGTTCCTGCTGCATTGTGAATTCCTTGAACTGCTGTACCTTGTGCCCACTGTGGACAACTTGGTTTATTAGCAATATAACTTTCAATATAATTTGTTGATTCATAAATTACAATATGAAATGTCCCTTGTAAATTTGTACATGAATACATTGGTACCCCAATCCAACTTACTGTTAACTTTCTACATGGTGCTGTACCTGATGTTTGATATCTAATTTGTCCTCCTATTCCAGGGTGCCAATCTTGCCAAGGTCCCATAATACAATTTTTAGGAACTGCAGCATTTGCTGTAGGAATTGCTAAAGAAGCAAATGTTACAGGTTGTGCTCCTGCACCTAATGATATCCAACCATTACTACCTATTCTAAATTGTGTATATGTTTGACCATAAAAACAAAAGGTAAATCCAATATTAAATGTTCCTGATTGGGAATCATCACCTAATGCAACTAAAGCACCTGTGTTAACTTGTGGCGCATAAGGTATATTAGCTACACTATAATTTGTTGTTTGATTAGGGTTATTACCTGCAACACATTGACTTAAATCCGCGGTTAAAGTTGTTGAATTTGTACCACAAGGTAATATTTGATCCGGTCCTAAAAATGGACAATATTGACTATAAACAAAACTAGTTAATAGTACCGATAAAAGTAAATTAATTTTTTTCATAGTTTTAATATATTAAAAGAAAATAAAAGCCCCAAATTTCTTTGGAGCTTTTTATTAAAAATATTAACCTTACTATTAGTAGTTCAAAATACAGTAGTCAGGTTGAACAGTTACTTGAATATTTACTGGGGTTCCATCGTCGTCCCAGTTATAGTCTCCAAAGTTAACTTCAGTAATAACAGCTCCTTTAATAATCCATTCAGAAACAATATCACCTACAGGACCTAAAACATTAAATGTAATATCTTTCTTGTAGAAATCAGAATATCCATCTCTACCTGTTACGGATTCGTGTCCTAAACGTACCCATTCCATTACTGCTTGGGCACCAGAAGGAGTAATTGATTCATACATTGTAAACTGAATGGTATTCCATTTTGTTTTTCCTTTTACATAACGTTGAACGTTAATATGGTTAAGAGCAACTGCAGTTTGGGTTAAAGAAACAGCTCCTACTCCTTTTACTAGGTATGAAGGAACTCCATCCATATAAAGGATAAAACGGTTTGTTTGTTTTGGTTCAAACGCTGTATAAAATATTTCGTTTGGATTTAAAATTGCCATTTGTTTTCTATTTTAATTTTATTATAAATATCTAAATTTTAAATTTTTATCCTGGGAATTCTGCTCCTGTTGGTAACAAGATGAAATCCAAAGAAATAAATTCAGCTGTGCGTGTTGGTTGGATGTAAATTTGGCCTACTAATTGGTTTTGATCAATTACAGCTGGTCCGTTATTTGAATCATCCATTACTACTTTAAAGGCATATAATCCTTGTTTTTGTTGGATAGCTTCTAAATATGGATTAACTCTTGATATAAATGAAGTTCTTGTTTGAATTGTGTTTTGTTCAAATACAATCGTATCAGCAATTTGACGAATATAGCTTTTTAATTCAATCATTAAACGACGTACATTTACACGATCAAGAGCTGAATCTGATTTTTGTAATGTTTTTTGTCCAAATACTACTACACCTTGTTTAGGTAATGTAGCAATTGGATTGATGTTATTTGCATATAAAGAATCTCTATTACCTTGAGTTAATTTTAATTCTGCTTGCAATACTGTACTTAATCCACCACGATTAATACCTGCGGGTGCAAACCAAGGAGCAGATACTTTATCATTAAATGCATACACACCTGGTACTACTGTTGAAGCTGGTACCCAAACATGTTTTCCTGTTGCTGGATCAATAATACGAACCCAAGGCCAATATGTTGCAGCATATGATGTATCACGAGTTTGAGCTTGAGTGATAGCTTGAGAAACTGTACTTCCATATGTTACTAGATCTGCTACAAACATATTATCACCTCTAGCAATTGTATTAGTAATAATGTTTGTAATTTGACCAGTGTGGGTATCATTTAATAATCCTGGGGTAAATAGTAGGTTAAATTGGTATGCTTCCGGGTTACCAAACAAATTAATCATATCATTGTAATCATATCCCATTACTCCCTGAGTATTTGTAGATATTTGGTCATATAGATTAACGATAGGACTTACTGTTCCTATGGCACCTCCAAAAGCACCATCTAAAGAACCACTTCCATTAGCAGGTAATGAACCTGTATATGCTGGGTTAGATACGGCTCCGTTTGAGTTTAAATAATTTGGAGTAGTATAATTTACTTCTTTTACACGAACATATCTTGAGTTATTTGGATAACTTCCAGATACTGACATTTGATTGTTAACAGCATCATAGTTTAATTTTTGATCTCCAATTACTTGAGCAATAAAACGAGATGAATTAGGATCTAAACTTACATTGTTCCAAGATTCTAAAACAATTTTATTAACTTGAGTATCATCTCCTCTTCTAATCAATACATTAAATGTACCTGATCCAGTATTTACATTAGTAACTTCCCACCTTACATTTTCTTTAGTTCCTAAAAGCAATGAACCTGAAGCTCCTGAACCTGAATTGTTCATAATAGTACCTTCAGAAATGGTTTCTAAAACAAATGGAGATAAACCTGTAGTTGGACCACTAGATCCTGTAGGCATATAGCTACTAGTAGCAGAAGTATAAGAACCTGTTACTACACGAGCTACTAAAAGTGATGTGCCACCATAATTAAAATAGTTGTAAGCAGCAATTGAAGTTAAATACGAATAAGCATTACCACCACTAATAAAAGAATCTCCAAACATCATTTGGAAATCTGAATAAGAGGTTACTAGGGTGGGTTTTTCAACTGGGCCTTTTACTGTAGGGCCTATAATAGCGGCACCTGCTTGAATTGGTTGTCCTGTTAAAAATGTATTATCTATTTCGCTAACTGCTACTCCAGGAGAAACTGTGAAATTTGCCATTTTATCTTTTTATTATAAATATCAATTTTTCTTCTAAAATATATTATTAAGCAGGGAAGGTTGCACCTGTAGGTAATATATTAAAGTCTAATATGATGAATTCAGCAGTTCTAGTAGGTTGCAAATAAATTTGGCCTACTAATTGGTTTTGGTCTACTACTGAAGGTGGGTTATTTGATTCGTCCATAACAACTCTAAAAGCTGTTAAACCTTGTTGTTGTTGAACAGAAGCTAAATATGGATTGACAGCCGCTACAAAATTATTTCTAGTAACAGCATCATTTTGTTCAAATACAAATGTGTCTCCTATTTGAGAAATATATGATTTTAATTCAATTAATAGACGTCTTACATTTACACGATCTAAAGCACTTTTTTTCTTTTGTAGTGTTTTTTGTCCAAATACTGTTATTCCTGATCCAGGGAATGTTGCAATTGGGTTTACATTATTTTGGTAAAGTAAATCTCTATTTGTTTGAGTTAATATTTTTTCAGTTTGAACAACAGTTGTCATAAGACCTCTATTAATACCTGCAGGTGCAAACCAAGGGTAAGCTACATTATCATTAAAAGCATATACTCCAGGAATCATTGTAGAAGCAGGAGTCCACACTTGTTGTCCTATATTAGGATCAATTGTTTTTAACCAAGGCCAATATGTTGCAGCGTATGATGTATCCCAAGCATTTGCAGCTGTTGTTACAGGAATTAAATTTGAATTATATCCAACAACATCAACTATAGCCATAGCATCTCCTCTATTTTGAACCATTGTAACTAATTGTTGAACAACTGGAAAATGGTATGATGTATTTCCTATTAACCCAGGGGCTGTTATAAAATTGTAATTATAAGCATCTTGGTTAGCTAATAAAGCAATAGATTCAACATATGATGCTGAGGTTAAACCTTGAATATTAGTTTGAGAGATATTTTCATAGTATGCTCCAGCAACACCTGTAGGGATGTTACTTCCTTTTCCATCACCAAACGATCCACTACTAGCTATAGGTAAAGAACCTGTAAATTGAACTTTAGGAATGCCGTTATTATCAAAATAGTTTGGAGTAGTTTGATTTACTGTTTTAACTCTAACATAAGCTGATTGGTTAGGATAACTTCCTGAAAATTGAACATAATATTCACCTGTAGATGGATCATTTGTAACTACTTCAACTTGATTACCTATAATTTTTTCAATATAATTAGCAGCAAATGGATCTAAAGATACAGGACCCCAAGTTTCTAAAATTGATGGGAAAGTTGTGGTATCATTTCCTTGTCTAATTAATACTGTAAAAGTACCTGAATTAACGTCTGGGGATACTATTTGCCATCTAAAATTATTTGCTGAGCCACTTAATAATGTTCCATTAGATCCTGTAGGACCTGTGCTGTTCATTATTTCTCCTTCAGAGATAGTTTCTAAAACAAACACATCTGTGTTATAAGGAGCACCAGCAGCATGGGATGATGCAGAAATAAATGAAGATGTTGCTGGGGTCCAATCTGTGGTTGTACTACCACTGACTACACGTGTAACTAATAATGAAGTTCCTCCACTATTAAAATAATTAAAAGCTGAAATAGATGTAAAATATGTATATGTTTGGCTACCACTTAAAAAGGTAGTTCCAAATTTATTTTGATATTCACTAAATGTTGTAACTAATGTAGGAATGCCTACTTTACCTTTAACTGTTGGTCCTATAATTGCAGCACCTGCTTGTACAGGAGCTTGTGTAATAAAGGATTGGTCATTTTCTATTGCTAATACACCAGGTGATACAATTGTTTCTGCCATTGTAAAATATTTATTTTATTATAAATATGGGGTATTTCAAATTAAATTATGGTAATTTCACCAGTTTCTGGGTTGATGCTAGATTTGCCGTATTTATCAAATACATATTGGGTAAATTCTTTTTCTTGAGCTGAAACTGTTTCAAAAAACTTTTTAGCTTCTTGGTATCTATTTTCAATTTGAATTTTAATTAATTCAATTTCACCTAACTCAGTAATTAAAACTTGGGTTTTTTGTTGAATTTCTTTTAATGTACCTTTTTCTTCTTCTGTTAAAAACTTTTTTTCTGAAACTATTCCCATAAATTTATTTTATTATATTATCCAAAATTAATTATTTTATACCAAACTTTAACTTTAACAGTACCATCTCCAGTTGTATAACTATCAGGAGTTATAGAAGTTAATATTATCCCATCATTGAAACAAGTATTTAAATCAAAAGGTACTTTATCAAATGCAACTTGAAAACTTGAAGTATTAGTAGTAATATATATTGGATTTGAATAATTCAAACCACTACTTAAAATTCGTAATAATATTGGGTTAGTTGGGTTTATTGAACCTGTATAAGTAGCTGTCCCAAAAGTATATTCTATAGATGTTATAGTATCATAATATTTATTTCCTGTAAGTGTAGGAAGAATTACTATTGGGTTTGTGCCTATAGTTAATATTTCTGCTGGGGTAACATCTGTTTCTTGATATGTGTATCCTGGGTATAAAGAAGAGGGAGATGAGGAACCATCCCAATTAAAAGAACCAGTAAGAGTAAAAGAACCTGAAAGAATTATATCATAAGCATCAGTTCCTGTAAAAGCATCTATCGATTGAGTAACATGATATGCTTCTACTGTATTTCCTGTAGAAATTCCAGTTTTGGTTAAAACAAGTGCCATTTATTTTATTATAAATATATTACTTTCCTTGAGAAACATACATTTTTACATAGTTTTTGCTAGTTTTACTTTTACTAGTTTTTGATTTTGCATGAATTCCCGGTCTTCTTTTTTTAGGTTTACGTACAAACGAAACTACTGATTGAGATTTTGCTTTTGCTGCCATTTTATTTACTATTTAAATTATTAACTACTTCTGCTGTAATAATAACCTGAGCTTTGCTATTATATTTTTTAATAGCCGTAATCTCTTTTTGAATGGTATCAGGAACAATATATCCAAATAATTTGATTGAAAATGTTCCTTTAACAATGCGGTTAGTTGAATCAGATACTTCTATTGCTGTAGTATATGAATCAATAGATGCTTTAAATTTAAAGCGTTCTGGGTCTCCCCAATATGAGTCTGAAGCATAGTTGATTGCTTCAATTATTTTGTTCATTTGTTCAACATAGTATGTTTGAATAGCGCATGAATATGTTAAAGTAACATAATCAGGTACTACATTAACTACATACTGTCTTACAGGAATTCTATTTGTTAATACGCTAAAATTTGAATATGCATTCTTTGGATTGTATGTTTTCATCCAAGATGCATATAAATGAGGTGTATTAGCGTCTAATTTATTTGTTAAAGAGCGATTTTTGTCAATTGTATCTCTTTTAAACATAATCAGTGGAGCCATAATAGCACCATTTTTATCTTTATAGTATCCGTCTTTTTGAACTGATTTCCATTTTTCAGGGGAACCATATATTACGGGTACTGCTAATCTATTTCCATTTTGTACTACTGTTGGGCGAATAACATTTTGAAAGTAATACATTATAGATTCGTCAATATCTTGAAGACCTACTGTAAATGGTTTTGTAGTGTCGTCTTTGAACGACATTTGTTCAGAACGATTAAAATCTATTCCACTTTGGTCTTTATCGGTAAATTGATTAAACTGAGAGGGAATATTAGGGTTACCATAAGATTCACCCGTTTCAGGAAACACATATGGTTCTATCTGACTATTTTGTATCTCTAATTGAGATTTAGGATTGGGTTTTCTAGCTGATGGCATATTATATTCTTTCTCTAGTTATTTGTACTTTATCCGCAGGTACATAATGTGCTGTGCAAATAACGGATAGATTTGTTCCAAAATTTTCTAATCCAGGGTTAAGTGGGTTTTCATTATATGGGTATGCTGGGTCTTTTCCAACAAATAATTGGTTATCGTTTACATTATCAATTTCCCAATATGATTCGTTCCACATTATAATATCTCCTACTTCAGGAAGAATATCAGCACCATAAGGTGTTCCAGGATAATTACCTATATCAGGACCTCCTCCAGAATTAACAGGGTTTTTGCCACGTAAATCATCACGTAGGAATTTAAATGTCATTGGTCTATCAGTAGTTACACCAAAGTCATCAACCGGGTTAGAAAAATCACCTCTATTAATTAACACGTTTAAAAGCACAGGTTCTTCATAATATCTAGCACCAGCAGCTTCACCATATATATTTACTTTAGTTTCAGCAGTTTTTAATTGGTAAAATACGCATTGTTGCGTAATAATATCCCATAACAACTCACGATTAAGGTGCCTAAATAAAGAAACATCACGTTGTGTACCAAATAATGCCATATTATCCTATAAAAATTGTCATTGGAACGTCTGCCAATATGTTCATTTGACTTTGTGCTTCTTCTGCTTTATTAGCTAATAAGGTTTTACGAGAAGTTGTGTCAAAATATGTTCTTAAACGATCAATCAATGCTGTTCTTTCATTTGTTGCTGCTGAAATTAAATCTCCTTGGTTTAATGTTACTTCAGATCCTGGGATAGGTAATGTGGAATATTTTCCTCTAACGTATCCTAACATTTCTTTTGATAATGCTAGAGCATATTCAAATATCCATGAACGACCTATTGAATTAATTTGTCGGTAAATTGGGTTTTCATACGGTACATTTGAAGCATTAGTAATCATATCTTGCCCAGTACTAGGAGTATAAGGCATGTTTCTATCAGATTCTAAAATATATTCAAAACGTAGTTTTTGTCTACCTCCTCCTAATGGAATAGGAAAAATACGTAAGTTATTGTTTACAAGTTCAAATGTGAATTGAGATTTTCTAATTTGATCATTAAGTTCTATAGCTTGGATTTTCTGTAAGTCATAGTTAATGGGCATTAACATAAAGTTAATTGCTGGTGAATATGAACCCCAACCAAAACTATCAAGCATCTGCATCATACCCGTACCTGTTCCAGCATATGGATCAAAGTAACGGGTAATAGCAGGTGGTGCTTCATAAAATACACGTTTTATTTCAATACGACCTTGAATTCCGTTATCAAGAGCCCATTGATTCATATCATAATTTTGTTGTCCTGCTATTAAATCAAGAGAACCGGTTTTGTAACTTACTGTACCTCCAACACCTGCTTCTTCTCCATATTGTTGAGATAAACGAACAACAGAGGCCATATTATCTTGAATAACTCTATTATTTGCTGGGCCTATAGATTGGGGGTTACCTTGAAAAGTTAATAGATTTTCTGCTATTTGGTATGCGTATAGCTCATTCCCATAAGTTGTTACAGCATCTTCAAGTGCTGTATAAAAGTTAATATCTTGTAATTCAACTTCTACTAAAGGATATCCTAAACGTTGAGCAGCAAATTTTGCAAATTTATCTGCATCTTGTTGGAATTGGTAATCATAATCGTAAAATCCAAACGGTGTGTCTCCTGGTTGGAATGAACTTGAGCCGGGCCAAATAGGAATATTCATGTGACTATTTTGTTATAAATATGAAAAAAAAGGGCCTCATTTAGAGGCCCTACTTTGTTAAATATTTATTTTTTAAAGATTTTCTATTCCTTTAAATAAATAACGAGTGTATGTAGTAGAAGGGTTAACATTAGTGAAATTTGATTGATATCCATTACTAGTAAAATCATTCATTGATGCTGATGGAGTAGCAAATATTGTTCCCCAATATACAATTTCAAATGTAGCTTTTTGTCCTGGGTCTAATTTGATAGAGCTTGTAGTAGCTGAATTAGAAAGATTAATTTGAGTATAGTTACCCCATGATCCTGAAAGAACATATGATTGGTTAAAAGTACCGTTTATTTGTTGTCCAAATGTACTAGTTACACCTTGCATACTCCCTACAAGATAAATACTTCCTGCATCTTTATAAGATGGAGATACTTTTCCTAGGTTATATACTGTAACCACATCACCTGTAGAATATCCTGCATTGTATATAGGGGGAAGAGATACAACTGTTGATGTTGAAAAATCACCAGTAGGAATATTGTTAACAAGTGAATATGCTGCAATTTTTTTATCCCAAGGTAAAACTAAAGAAAGTCCGTCGTTTAAAACTGCACTATAATATATTTGTGGGTTTGCATTAGATAAATTTGAATCAAACATTGCAAAAGCACAATCTGCTGTTGTATAACTTTTATTTAATAAAGTACCATTAGTTGTAGTAAATCCTGTAAGAGGATTAATAGGAACTACTTTAAGTGATCCTGTTATTACAGTTGCATTAGTACCTGTACCAAGAGTTCCTTGAACGTTTCCTGCTCCATCTAAGAAATTGATTGTACCATTTGATACATAAATATCTTTCCATGCGTTCGTTGGTGAACCTAAACTAAATGATGAAGTTGTAGATACACCATCTGTATCTGGAATAATTGATCCACTTATTAAAATTGAACCTGAAGCTGTAAGGTTATTTGTTGATGGATTAAAAGATAAATTAGTTTTACTATAAACACCTGAAAAATTATCAACTACTCCTGGCCATCCAAGTAAAATTGGATAATTTCCAGATGGAAGTATTGAAGTAGTAGTAAATACTGAGTCAGCTCCGTTTGCATTATTTACATATCCATCAACATTAGCACCATCAATATATGATGCAGATGTAGCGTTTGTGACTGTTAAAGTTGAAATATCAACGCCAAATGTACTTCCATCTCCTTTTTCAAAAGTTAAATTAGGGTCAGAAAATGAAGCTGTAACTAGTAAAGAACCAGTGTTAGTGCTTCCACCCCCACCACTACTTAAAGCATATGATGCTGTTACAGCATTTGCAACAGTTCCATCTACGTTTGCAGCAGCAACATATGATGCAGTTGCAGCATTTGTAATTGACCCGCTAACAGTTCCAGCTATGTTTCCTGTTACGGTTAAACTTCCAGATATAACAACATTATTTCCTGATATTGGAGAAATGTTGTTTACGTTTAATGTACTCATTGATTATTTTGTTTATAAATATTAGAAGAAAAATAAAAGGCACCTAAACGGTGCCTTAAATTTTAAATTATGTTATATTTTAAACAAATGAACCTGACCTCCAAGCTCCGTTCATCCACATATAAAGGAAATATTGGCCTCCTACTGTTGCAGGAACAATTTCTCCATCAGTTCCTGTCCAAAATGGAGCAGCTGATTGTGTTTGTGGGATGATTATTGTATTATTAGAGCTTACTTTAAAGGCATCTAAACGGGTGTTATTTCCAGATCCATTACCAACGATAAATCGTGAGCTATCATCTCCTTGGGTATTGAAAGTACCTATTACGTGTTGGTATGAACCAGAAGCAATTGTTCCCCAACCTTCAGCATGGGAAGATTGTCCTAAAGCGGTTGTTTGATTTCCTTCAGCGTGTGAGTAAACTCCTATTGCTGCTGTTTGATTTCCTTCAGCGTGTGAGTAAACTCCTATTGCTGCTGTTTGATTTCCTTCAGCGTGTGAATAATTACCTTGGGCAACTGTTTCAAGCCCTTCAGCGTGTGAACCTGTTCCTTGAGAATCTGTGTTAATTCCTTCAGCATGTGCACCGTATCCACTTGCTTGACTTCCATCACCTTCAGCATGTGAGTATTCTCCACCGGCAACTGTATTAGCACCTTCGGCATGTGAACCTTTTGCTTGAGCAGAAGTGTTTTCTCCTTCAGCGTGTGAATAAATTCCTATAGAGAATGTTTCTTTTCCTTCAGCGTGGGAATGGTTTCCTGTAGCTTCTACTCCATTACCTTCAGCGTGTGAGTAGTTTCCAATAGCAAGTGAACCTTGACCTTCAGCATGTGAGCCTGTTCCTATAGCTTGGGTTATAACTCCTTCAGCATGTGAATAAGCACCTGAAGCTGTTGTATATTGGCCTTCAGCATGTGAGCCCCATGCAGATGCAATTGTAAATTCACCTTCAGCATGTGAAACATATCCACTAGCTACTGTTGTATTTCCTTCAGCATGTGCCGATTGAGCAAATGCAAGTGTATTTTCTCCTTCAGCGTGTGCACCTGGGCCACTGGCTGTTGTTCCAGCTCCTTCAGCATGTGAATTATCGCCTGAGGCAATTGTAGAGTCTCCTTCAGCGTGTGAATAACTTCCTGAGGCAATAGTATTAGCACCTTCAGCATGTGAATATGAGCCGAATGATACTGTATTTTGTCCTTCAGCGTGTGAACCAGTTCCATTTGCATTAGCATACCAACCTTCAGCATGTGAATAAGCACCTGAAGCTGTTGTATATTGACCTTCAGCATGTGAATAATCACCTATTGCTGAAGTTTGGTATCCTTCAGCATGTGAGCCTGTTCCTCGAGCAAAAGTTAAAATACCTTCAGCGTGTGAACCTCTACCATAAGCTTGCCCTCCGGGTACAACTCCAATAGTGATAGGATAAAAAGGAAATGTAGGAGAATATATTACATTAGACCATCCACCTTCAGCATGTGAGCCTACCCCACGGGCTTCAGTGTTAACTCCTTCAGCATGTGAATAATCACCTGCGGCTATTGTTTGAAATCCTTCAGAATGTGAGCCTCTACCTGTAGCACCACCACCTTCTCCTTCAGCGTGTGAATAGGAACCTGTAGAAGTTGTAGTTATACCTTCAGCATGTGAACCAATTCCTCTAGCTACAGTGTTTATACCTTCAGCATGTGAATAATTACCTGAAGCCGATGTTATATATCCTTCAGCATGTGAATATAATCCTGATGTTACTGTTAAATGCCCTTCAGCGTGTGACCAATTTCCATTAGTTCTTGTTTGTCCACCTTCAGCATGGGAACCTGATCCAAAAGCTGCAGATCCACTACCTTCAGCGTGTGAATAGTCACCTGAAGCTGTAGTTTGGAATCCTTCAGCATGTGAACCGTACCCAATTGTTCTTGTACGGTGACCCTCAGCATGTGAAACAACTCCAACTGCTACTGTTCTATCTCCTTCGGAATGTGAACCATTTCCAAGTGCTTGGGTTGTGAATCCTTCAGCATGGGATCCATCTCCAAATGCTAAACCTCCTTGAATTTGGGATGTGGTTACATTACCATTTGGAGCAATTGATGATGAAGCACGCCCACCTTCAGCGTGTGAAAAGGATCCAGAGGCAATTGAAAAGTATCCTTCAGCATGGGAACCTATTCCACGAGCTTGAGTATTACTCCCTTCAGCGTGTGAACCAGCTCCAATAGCCTGTCCTCCCGGAGTTGCTACAACCCAGTCAAAGGTTATATAAGGATCATATATGAAATTTCCTCCTTCAGCGTGTGAACCAACTCCAGTGCTAGTACCAACACCTTCAGCATGTGAACCAGTTCCATTTGCATTAGCATACCAACCTTCAGCATGTGAATAATAACCAGATGCTATTGTATTATATCCTTGAGCCATTGCATCACTTCCAGAAAGAACAATACAGCCAAAACCAGTTGTCATTGCTCCAACATTATGGAATGTATTTCCACCTGATACAATTAAAGATCCTGAAACTGTCATTACTTGATTGCCACCACCAGCGATATTTATAAAGCCAGCAATTTCTACAGACCCACTAATATTTCCGTTAATGTTTCCTGTTACTGTTAAATCTCCAGGAATAGTGACTGTGTTTCCCGATAAGGGTTGAATAGTATTAGTACTGATTGTGCTCATTGATTATAGTTTTTTATTTATACATATTAGAAGAAAAGCAAAAGGCACCTAAACGGTGCCTTAAACATTTAAATATTTTTTTAGATTATGCTAGTGAGCCTGATCTCCATGCACCTGCCATCCAAACGTAGAATAAATGGTTTCCTGATACTGTTGCGAATACCATTTCTCCATCAGTTCCTGTCCAAAATGGAGCAGCTGATTGTGTTTGTGGGATGATTATTGTATTGTTGGAACTTACTTTAAAAGCATCCAAACGGGTGCTATTTCCAGATCCATTACCAATAATAAATCGTGAACTATCATCTCCTTGGGTATTGAAAGTACCTATTACGTGTTGGTATGAACCAGAAGCAATTGTTCCCCAACCCTCAGCATGAGAAGATTGTCCTAAAGCAGTTGTTTGGTTTCCTTCAGCGTGTGAATAAATTCCTAGTGCTGCTGTTTGATTTCCTTCAGCGTGTGAATAATTACCTTGGGCAACTGTTTCAAGCCCTTCAGCGTGTGAACCTGTTCCTTGAGAATCGGTATTAGCTCCTTCAGCATGTGCACCCCATCCACTTGCTTCACTTCCATCACCTTCAGCATGAGAATATGGTCCAGTAGCAAGTGTATTAGCACCTTCAGCGTGGGAACCAAGTCCTTGAGCATAAGTATTTTCTCCTTCAGCGTGAGAATGGTTTCCTGAAGCAAATGTTTCTTTTCCTTCAGCGTGGGAATGGTTTCCTGTGGCTTCTACTCCAGATCCTTCAGCGTGTGAATAATTTCCAATAGCAAGTGAACCTTGACCTTCAGCATGTGAACCTGTTCCTTGAGTAATCGTACTTTCACCTTCAGCGTGTGACCAAGAACCAGAAGTTATTGTACTTTTTCCTTCAGCATGTGAACCTGTTCCAAAAGCTACAGATCCATTACCTTCAGCATGTGAATATGGTCCAAATGCTATTGTAAAGTATCCTTCAGCGTGGGATGCATATCCTTGAGTTTCTGTATATGCCCCTTCAGCATGTGAACTTGTTCCGTGAGTTTGGGTAAGATTTCCTTCAGCATGGGAACCTGGAGCTATTGCTGTTCCTCCTCCACCTGTGGATATAAAATTAGGGGCAAATGGGAATATTGAAGAATATGTTACTGTAGCATATCCACCTTCAGCATGTGAACCTATTCCATAAGCTGTAGAATTTATTCCTTCAGCATGTGAATAATTACCATAAGTTTCTGTTTGAAATCCTTCTGCATGAGCACCTCTACTAAAAATTTGATTTAATTCTCCTTCAGCATGTGAATATAAAGACTCTGAAATTATAGAACCAAATCCTTCAGCATGTGAACCTATTCCTCTATTTATGGTTAAAACACCTTCAGCATGTGAATAATCACCTGAAGCTGATGTTTGGTACCCTTCAGCATGAGATGAAAATCCTATAGTTAATGTAGAATATCCTTCAGCATGGGATGCATTTCCTATAGCTTTTGTTCTAGATCCTTCAGCATGTGAATATATACCTGAGGCTGAAGTTAAAAATCCTTCAGCATGGGCTGCTTCACCACCAGCATATGTGTAAGCACCTTCAACATGAGAAAACCATCCGTCAGCAACTGTTTCTTGTCCTTCAGCATGAGATCCATTTCCGTTAGCTGTACCTCCTGGGTAAAGTGTTATAGCTCCTGGGGTTGGTGGGAAACCGACCCATGATACAGTAGCCCATCCACCTTCAGCATGTGAACCAGTTCCATTTGCTTTTGTACCTGCACCTTCAGCATGTGAATGTGCTCCGGAAGCTAATGTTTGAATACCTTCGGCATGTGCACCTCTTCCAGCAGCATATGAAAATACACCTTCAGCATGTGAATAAGCAGCAGAAGCAAATCCACGATATCCTTCAGCATGTGATGCTTGAAATGAAGCAGTTGAAAAATATCCTTCAGCATGTGAACCGAAACCATCAGCTAATGTAAAATATCCTTCAGCATGTGCTGCAGTTCCACTATTTCCTGTTCTTGTGCGATTACCTTCAGCATGAGATGTGGTACCATCAGCTCTTGTATTATCACCTTCAGCATGTGAATGAAAACCTTGAGCATATGTTTGGGTTCCTTCTGTGTGTGAAAATGCTCCATAAGCTATAGTACCATCACCTTCAGCGTGTGAAAAATATCCAGAAGCTATTGTACTTTTTCCTTCAGTATGTGAACCATCACCTGAGGCAGATGTATTAAGTCCTTCAGCATGGGAACCTGATCCAAAAGCTATAGATCCACTACCTTCAGCATGTGACCCATATCCTGCTGTTCTTGTATCAATTCCTTCAGCATGAGAAAACCATCCTGTTGAAAGTGTTCTTGAAAAAGCACCTTCAGCATGTGATCCAGGAGCAAATGTTCTACCTCCATCCCATACATCAATTGTTGTAATTCCTGTATTTAAATCAACAGATGCAGTAATATATCCACCTTCAGCATGTGAAAATGCTCCAGAAGCAACAGTACTAGCACCTTCAGCATGTGAACCAATTCCCCTAGCATCAGTAGAAGTTCCTTCAGCGTGTGAACCCATACCCCTAGCGTTTCCTCCGTTTAGAACAGGTATTACTGAAAGTGCAGTTGGATTATAAATAGCATACCCACCTTCAGCATGTGAACCATACCCTAAAGCAACGGATTGGAGTCCTTGGGCCATTGCATTACTTCCTGAAGCTACGCTACAAGAAACTCCTGTTGTCATTGCTCCAATGTTGTGGAATGTATTTCCTCCAGATACAATTAAGGAACCAGAAATTACCATTGTTTGAGAACCACCTCCACTAATATCTATAAATCCTCCAATTTGAACAGACCCACTAATATTTCCAGTGATATTTCCTGTTACTGTTAAATCTCCAGGGATTGTAACTGTATTTCCTGATAATGGTTGAATATTGTCTACGCTTAAGATACTCATTTTTTATTTTATTTTGTTTTATAATATTACTAATCTAGAACCAGTTGCAACCGTAATAGATCCCGAATTGTAAACAGGTCCTATTAACAATGCATTGTATCCTGAAGGGACAGTTAAGTTAATTGAATTTGTAGGAAAATTAGCAATATATCCTTCATCAATTGTTAAAGATCCTGTAAGTTGAACATCTTGTTGTAAAGGATTTAAATAGGATGCTGAAACTTCACCTGAAATGCTTCCTGTAATTCCCCCAGTTACTATAAGTGAACCAGTAATTGCATGGGAGCCGGTAAAGTATTCAAAGTTGCCATCTAACTCTTCAATAGTAAGAGCTGAACCTTTCTGTGATCTAAGGGTTAATTGAGCCATTTTCTTTTTTTATTATAAATATCAAACATTCTGTTAAATTATAAAGAAGCAACGAAATATTCTAATTGAACATTTCCACCAATTGCTTTTGCTTTAATTGAGTCTATATAAGCAAAACTACTATAGTACATTTCATCAACATAACTTTCAGCCACGTAATCAATCGTTGAAGATGCATTGATGTCTGCATCATTGAACATAAGGGTTTTTCCCGGGTCAAGATTGAATAAGGTACTTTCTTGATTGGTAACTACTAAATAAATAACAGCACTATATGTTTGGGATAAATTAGTAATTCGAACGTATTTTGTATCTTGCTTTACAAATCCACTTCCTACTTGTTGAGCTTCACTATCTACAAATTTTAAAATTTCAATACCTGAACCACTAAAATTAGTGGTAATGGTATCTACACGGCGAACTATTTGATTAATTCCCGTAATGTTTTTAAATACATAAGTCTTTTCAGTAGTATTGTTTGGAAGAGTAATTTCCTCAGTAATGGTTACATACAAATTGGCCATTTATATTTTATTTATAAATATGGCTAGCCTCTGAAAGATTTGTATACTTCTAAAATGTCGTCTACTATTGGATGTCTGTGATTTCTTTCTAATGTAATTACGTTAAAACCAGGTACTTCTTTCATGTGTTTACACACAACATCAAATCCAGATGTCTTTTTATCTCGTAAATCAATTTGTGCACCATCGCCACAAAATATCATTTTACTTCCTGAACAAATACGAGTTAAAAGTAGTTCTGTTTGATTGTCTGTTAAGTTTTGTGCTTCATCTACTACAACTAAACAATTTGTAAAGTTTCTGCCTCGCATAAATGAAACAGGTACAATTTCTATTTCACCTTCCGCTATACATTTTTCAATTTTTTCTTTACTGTATAAACGATGCATATTTTCATATACAGGAGCAGTAAATGGAGCTAATTTTTCATTAACATCACCTGGAAGAAATCCAATGTCTTGGCCTGCTACTACAGTTGGTCGAGTGATTATAATTTTTTCAATTTCTTTATTAAATAACATATCAAGAGCAACATTTGCTGCTAACAAAGATTTACCAGATCCTGCTTTACCACGTAAAATGGTTACTACATCCGTTAAAATTTTAGCTTTAGCTAATTTCTGTTCTTCGTTTAATTGAATGTTAAATTTGATTGGACCTTTTGGTTTTCTTTTTTCTTTAAAAACCTCTTGCGCTTGTTGCGTTCTATTAAAATCATTCATATAACTGTATTTGTTGATAAATATTAAAAGAAAAATAAAAAAGCCTAGCTTTCGCCAGGCTTTCTTAATCTAATGATTATTTACTCTTAAAGTGTATTCAAATCACTGATAAAGATACGACCGAAGAATTCAGGACGGATCATTTTCTTAGCGTAACGAGTCAATAGACCTTTACGTGGAGTAAATGTGTCTGGATCGTACACTAATGGAGTCATGATTAGAGGTACATATGGAGCAAATACTGCACCAGTTTCAAGGAATTGAGATCCTCTATAACCCATTAACATTAGACCTTCGGTCATGTAAGGGTTTTTATAAACTGTGTAGCGATTGTTCATTTGACCTGCTTTTTGGATACCAAATGCATAGCTTGCTTTTGTTACATCACCATCAGAAGATGAAGCAAATCCTGGGATTGATTCTAGGATAGTTGCTACAGTTGGAGAAGTTACGATGAAGTTTGCACCACCACGTAAAGTCTTTTGGTGAATTTTGTTAGAAACTTTTTGCATTTTAGTTCCTAGTGTTTGGAACCACTGGCCTTGTGTGTTATAGAAACCAAGGTCGTTATATCCTGTTTTAGCGGCATTTAATGTACGGTTATTAGTAGCATACCAATATTCATCCCATGCAGATGCGTCTTGGATCAACATATCCAATACTTCAAGATCGATTTCCAATGCAATATATTCGCTCATGATTGAAGTCAATTCAGCTTCAGCATCCAAAGATTGGTATGCGTTCAAATCTTGAGCAAATTCTGGTGTCCATTGTGCTTTTAATTTACGAGTTTTAGCAACAATAGCCTCAGATTTCATTTGGATATTGATTTGAGGAATAGCTAATTGATCAGCAGCTGTAGATTCAGCATTTGGATAACCAGCACCATTATTATCTTCAAAATCACCTCTGTAGTTGTCAGCAGGTTGCATGTTGTAGAAAATAGTATTGGTACCACCATTTAATGGAATGTTAGCTGTGTTAACTGAACCTGTATAGATGAAATAAATAAATTGACCATCTGTTGAAGTATATTGAGGCAATAAACGAGCAGCAGTTGCAGCAGTGTAAGTTGAACCTGAAGCTGCTACGAATGCACGAACACCTTTAAGGTCAGGGCGAGTCATTGCAGATGCAGTAACAGCAATTTTAGTAAATTGGTTAGTAAAAATAGATGCAGATAATTCACTATTGTAATCAACATCAGCCCAAGAAGCTGTAGTAGCTATTGCGGTATAAGAAGCTGTAAATTGGTTAATAGTGTAAGCGAATCGACCAGCACCATATAAACCTTGAGAAGCATCATTAGCTACTCCTGGGTTAGTGTTACCGTACATAGATGAGCTAGCAGCATAAGTATCTCCAGCAGGACCAAAATTTCCAGCAGGAGCATTTTTATCTTGTCCATATTGGAAATCCAAGAAGAATACAAGACCAGAAGGCAAATTCATTGGTTGTACAGAAACGAATTCTTTAGATGATAAAGAACCGAATACTTTACGTACCAATGGAAGAGCTACACCAGCCCATTGCTCACCTTGTCCTACTTGGAAAGTACCACCACCTACGTTTGTAGAAGATTGCTCAACAACAAGTTGTTTTGCTTGGTTTTCGAGGATTAAAGCCATGTTGTTTTTCTCAACTTCGCTATTCAATCCTTCTAATAATCCCGTTCTAGCCCATTTAGAAGCCATACGAGCAGCATCGTTCTGCATGTTTTTCCATCCAGAAGCCGAGCTTTCTAATAAAGAATTAATACTTGACATTTTGTTTGTTTTTTGTTTTTAAATTGTTAATTAAATTATTCCAGCCAATTTTTGCATACGTAAGAATGCATCGTTTGACTCAACGATTGGTTTTTTAACGCTTGGTGTAACTGTTGCTTTAGAAGCACTACCTAAGTTTTCTTTAATTGTATTTTTAGCAACTTTAATTCCCTCGTTTAAAGTTTCAAATACTAATTTTACTTCACCTACAGTAGTAGCTTTGTCAAACGAACTTAACACTTTTACTTTTTGACTTTCGTTCAAATTTTTAGCTTTGAAGATTTTGTTAGTGTAAAGAAGTTTAGCGTTTAGCAAGTTAATCTCGTTTAGTTCAGATTTAAGAGCTTTAATTGTTTTATAAGCTTCAGAAAGTTCTGTTGACACTTTGGAGGATGCTTTATTGATTACATTTGTAATATCTTTTTCAAACTCAGCATCATCTTTAGCCATTTGATTTAATTCAGCTTCAGATTTACCTTCTGCTTTCTTTTCAGCTCTTTTAGCTTTTAAATAATTGAAATATGTTCTACCTATTGGAATACCTAAACCTAGGGCAGCAATTGCCGCACCAATAGCAAAATCTAAAGGAGCAACAGAAGCACCTCCTGCGTAGTATTCGTCTACTGGTTCTTTTGTTTTGTGTTCCATCTCTTCAATCTCTCTAAGCAATTCAGCTAAATCAACTTCTTCATCTTTTACTTCCATTCCTTCTTCATCACCCATACCTTCATGACCAGCTTCAATTTCACCTGAGGCGATCATGTCTTTAATGACATCTTCGATCATATCTTTAAGATCTTCATCTGTCATGTCTTCGAGGTCTAGTGGAGTACCTTCTTCATCACCTTCGTCAGAATCTTCATCAGACATTGGCATGTCTTCTTTATCATCTCCTTCAGCTTCTTTTAGGTCTTCCATATCACCCTCTTCTATTTCTAGCTCTTTTAAAAGCTCTTCCAAATCAATATCTATCACTTCTTCACCCGTTTCTACACCGCTCATTCCTTTTGGAAAGTGAGGTGGTTGGACTTCTGCATATTCATCAAGATCTTCTTCATCTAAGGCTTTTGCGTCCATCGTACCGAATCCAGCATTGTCTTTAGTGTCAAAGTCTCCAAATCCTTCTCTTTCATTTTCCTCTTCGTCGAGTTCCATTTCTTGAAGTTTTGCAGCGAACATTGATTTCAATTGAGGTGTGAAGGCTTCTTCTAGAGCAGCTTTTGCATTTGCGATAGCAGTTTCTTTAACAGCTTTAGCATCTGCGATTGCTTCTTTAAGCAAGTCTCTGTTTGTTGCCATTTTTCCTAAATTATTTGTTGGGAAAGTACGTTTATTGAGAAACGTAATAGAATTTTTTAACTATAATACCACATAAGATGTGAGGGGTGGTATATTCAAGTTATATATATGTGGAGGGAATATCAAAGTCGCAAAAGCAAAAAAAAGCCCTCAAAAAGAGGGCAATTTTCACCGGTTTGCATATCTTAAAATAACGGACACGTACCTTTTGCACATAAAATTTCAGTAATAATTGAATTTGTGCGCGCGTATTCGTTTAAATGTGTTGTTCTAGATTCGTTTAGCATACCATTTTTCATCCATGAATCTGGATTTGATGGGTTAGAAACAAGGTCCCATGTTAGCAATTCAAAATCATCTTGGACTTCCATTACCTCACCCATTTGCTTTAACGAACCCATTCCACGAGAAGAAATACCAATGATTAAGCCATTTCTAACCAATGCACCGGCAATACGTCCTGAAGTGGTTCCTAATTCACCTGGATCAGAAAATATTTCAACTTTCCCATGAATTTCATCTCCTCTCCACCATACTTCACGTATAGCATGTGATGCATTACGTAGGTTGATTACTTGGGAATCGGGGTGGTCTAGCTCACCTACTGTTTCAGTAGAGTGTTGTTTGATTTTGCGTATAAAATTGTCGATTTCACGTTCCCATAATTCTCTTTTATAGTAACGGCCGTTTCCATTTTTAACTTCAACAGTAGCTAATATACCTTCAACGAAAATATTTCCGCCTTTGTTCATTCCCTCAATCAGTTTTACTGGTTTGGGAACAAAGTGTCTAGTTTCTATTAAAAGTTCTTTGCTCATTTTAGTATACGTAATCAGATTTTAAATCGTCTGGGGCTATATCGTTTAGATAATCGTCTAAATCATCTTTTTGGTCAATTCCTAAATTACTATAGGTGTCCATAATTGAATCTACATCTTGTCCAGCGTCTAATCTACCTTCAGCATCTTCAACGTATTCAGGATTTACATCAAGATTTTCATCAATCGGTTCATCTTCATCGATTACTTCTTTTTTCTTACCTTTGAATTTTGACATCATTTTTTCAACTTTTTTACGAGCTACTTCTAGTTTTTTGATGTCTTTTTCAAGTTCTTTAACTTTTTTCTTGTCAGTTAAGGCTTTCATATCCTCATCTTCGTCAAGTTTACCAAGTTTAGAACGTCTGTGGTCGATTAGTGCGTCAATTTTATCTAATTTAGTTTGAAGTACTTCGTGTTCTGCTTCTTTGTTGATGTCAGCTAAATCTTTTTCTACGCTTTCACGTAAAGATGATTTACGGGATTTTAAAACAGTTAAAATTTCACCTCTTCCTAATCCAAGTCCTTTTAAATAATCAAATGCATCTCCATCAGACATTCCTTGTATTTGTTCTATGTAATCTTCAATATCTGGGAGATTGTCTTGGGTGCTATATCTAGTATCATCAGAATAATGAGCTACATTTTTATCATCACTATATGATATTGGAAGATCTACAAAATATCCAGGGGAAACATCGGTATCTCTAACACCAAGAACACCTTCTTCTACGTGGTATGATTCTTCAAACATTTGAGGTAAAACAACTACCATTCCACCTTCTGGATTTTGGTTAAGAGATTCTAAATTAGCTATAAATTTCTTTAAACTTTCAATATTAACTGGGCGTCCTCTTCCTACTACACCTGATTCAGCTTTTTGAAGTTTAGCATATTGTTTTGAGAGTTCACTTTCAACCCAATCTTTTAACTTTAATACTTCAAAATCACTAGGAAATTCTAAAACATTGTAAACTGCTTCTCGTCCAAGAACAGGATATTTTACTGTAGTAGAACTAATAAACTTTTTAGTATATGTTTTAAATTGACTCCAATAAAAGTTTGATTCAAGATTTTTTAAAATACTATTAAGTGGATTTCTGTTATCTGAAGGATTGTCTAGTGCGTTTACAAGATAATTAGAGTATAAAATTGTATTATCTGGGAGTACTTTTATGTGGGGGATCATTAATGATTCATTGTACGTAGGGGCGTTTTCTCCAGGATTTAACAAGTTAAGTTTTTTTCTGGCTACAGGAGGTAAAATATAGTATTTAGGGATAAATAATTTTCCATCACCATCACCTTTAAGGTTAATAGTTCCCATAGTAGCAAAACCTCTACCTGCTTCTTCTAATTCAGCATCAACCATTTCACGAATTACTTTGCGCAATTTAGCTTCTTCTTCGTTAACGGGTTGGATAGATTCTTTTAAATCACCGTATCCACTTGACTTGTATTTTCCTTTAGCTTCTTTTGGAGTACCTAAACCAGGTGCTTCAGTAGTATATCCTAAATCTTTAACTCCAAACTGTGCGTTTTCAGTATAGTATATTTGATTTTTAGATAAATTTTTAAACACAATGTCTTTAAGTTCTTGCATCGTTTTATCAGCATTTTTAGGATCTTTCATTTCAGCATAATAACCCATCATAATTTGATCAAAGATCATATTGTCAGGGTTTTTCTCGTCTGAATTGTCAAAGTTTTTTTCAAGATCTTTTTCTACAGGTTTAGAAACTTTTTTCTCTTCTGCTTTAACTTTTTCGTCTTCATTTTCTTTTTTTCTAGCTTCAGCTAAAAATGCTTCAAATGCAGTTTCATAAGCTTCTTTTTTAGGACGGTCCATAATTGCAGGCATCACCGAAATTACATTTTCTGAAATAATGTTTTTGGTTTTGAGTGATAATACTGCCTCGTCAAACGTAGCAGCATTGCGTACAATATTAGGAAATTGACGTTTTGCCTCTGTAAGGAAAACACCTTTATGTCCTTTACCTTCTTTAATTGATAAATACTGATCTTGTAGGGTCTTTTTCATTATTTTTCTGATAAAAGTTGTTTTATTTCTTTTAAATAGCTTTTAACTATTTCGATTGGTTTGTTTATATCGTATGAACCAGCATTTCCACTATACAATTCAATTGTTTCGTTTTTAGCGTTTGAAACTAGTGGTTGAATCTCATTCATCAATTTTTCTATTTCATCTAATGAAGCTATACGCATTTTTTGAACATCGTTCATTTCGTTTAGCATTTCATCTTCCCAAAGTTTTTTCTTGTCGTATGACTTTGGTTTAATATCTGGAACTGGTTTGAATCCCAGTTTGTAGTAGTAAATATTTTTAGTCCCTTTAGCGTTTGTTTTAGAAGCAAATGCTGCAGGAGTAGCGTAATTCATTCCTTGCCCAGCAGAAAATGAAGCACCACCAGCATTGGTAGCACTCATTTCTTTGAGTTTTTTACGAATTATATCTTTAATATTATCCATTTACAGTTTCTAATTCATTAATTAAGTCATAATACTGTAACAAATCAACTAAATCATTGTCGGTTATCTTAGCATTTTTAGCTGGTGGGTTGATAACTGTAATAATTTCGTCAATTTTAATTTTAGTAGCTGGATTTTTTGTTTTCTTATTTAATATAACCAGTTCGTTTTTAATTTCTGTTACTTTATTAGTATAGAATTCTCTTAAACGGGGTGTATTATCAATAGAGGTAATATACTCTTTTAATACTGATTTTTGTTTTGGATGTAATGTATCGTATTTTTCATTGAAATTTTCCAATACCATTTTATAAGCTAATAAACGTACATCTTTATCGGATTTTTCAAATTCAGACATTACTTCATCACGAACTTTACCTTCAGTAATTTTAGCTGCAGTTAAATGCTCTAAAATAGTTACTTTATTGTTAATTGCTTGTTCAGGATCTACTGATTCTGGGGTATTTGTGATTTCTAGCAATGTATAGAAAGCAGCGTATATTTTGTAATTGGGAAGTTTATGGTTAAAAAACTCGTTGATATTGTAGTGTTTTTGAATTTCACTAATCAAATTGTATTTTTGACGTTTAATAGCTCCTCTATTTAATGCTTTAGACGAGTCAATTAATGTACTAACTACAACGTTAGCTTTCCCTTCAGTTAAGGACGTCTTTTTTAATAAAGTTTCATATAACTTATACTCACGACCCAATTCCGATTTAACGAAATATTTTTTAAGTATATCTTTTGCCGGTGAATCCTTACCATCTAGTGTATCAGTGGTGATTTGGCGAACCAATAATTCAAAAAGGATACCAGTATTTTTATACTTTGAATGTTTGATTTGCATTCTAATATTGTTTTATTTATAAATATGTGGAACTTTTTTATTCTCGTATTTGTGATTCATCTAATAGCGAGTTTCCTCGAATATCTGATTCAAAAATCATTTGTTTTGTTTGATTTTTTATATCATTGAACATTCTAGCATTACGATTTCTTTTATTTTTAGTTTCAAGTGCTAATGGACTTCCACCTTTAAATTGTGGTCTGATTGAATCAGATTCATCATTATCTTTTTTAACACCATCTGTGCCAAGTCTATCTTTTCCAAATGCATTGTCTTGGGTGTTTTTGTCAGTGGTTTTTTCTTCAGGACGACCTAAATCTGCATCTTCATCATATCCTAAAGGCACACTATTATCTTCATATCTGCCTCTACCATATAGAGCTGCTAGATCGTGTGGTGTACCATATGATTTTCCTGTTTCCAATGGATCGTTGCCTTCGTTTTCAATTTGTGCAAGACGGAATTTACGTTTAGCATCTTGAATAATCAAGTCTCTATATTCATCGTATTGATCTTCACTTAAGTGGAATAAGTTTTCATAGATCCAATCAGTAGGTAAGATTTTATTTTCCATCATCTGATTAGCTAGTTCAACTTTTTCTTTCATCAATGCTATTCTTTCTTGATCGTAAATGATTGAAGGAGTAGTTAATGATAATTCAAAGTTTGTCATGCTTTCGTCACGATACCCTTGAGCATATAAGTGAACCAAAGCAATTTTAGTTAACTCAGATACTACAATACGTTGAATTCGTTCAATTGTACGTGCAAAGCGAATATCTTCAGCAGCTAATGTAGCTTTACCTGTTAAATCTTTTTCATAACCCATAAACGCCTTAGGTACTTTAAGGGCTGCAAATAATTTGTCACGTAAATAGGTAACGTCCTCAATACCTTGCCACTGTAAACCTGCTAAATTATCAATTTTGGTTGCTTGATCATTACCACGAATCGGAATATAAAAGTCTTCAAGTAGGTTTTGCATGTTGTACTTCAAGTTATAATCACCAGTTTGTTGATCAATATATGGAGTACGTTTCATTTTGGAAATTGTTTTCTGCATAAAGTTTTCTACTTCAGCAGGTGCAATATTTCCAACGTTGATATAGAATATACGTTTTTCAGGAGCACGAACAATACGATGGATTAACATTGCATCTTCCATCATAGTATATTGTTTAAATAACTTACGAGCAGGCTCTAAATACGATCTACCATAAGGTAAAAAGTTAGTATCCGTTAATAAACGGAAATGCGACATTTCATAATTGTCAAAGAAGATAGCATTTGCTTGATTACCTGCATTTGGTACGTTATAGTATCCATAATCTGAGGGGGATGAAATACCATCTGGGTCAAATCTAAAACGTACTGAATTTGGATGGTCTTTATCATATCCATCTTGTCTTTCAATATGAAATGCGTTGTAGGGGATTACATTATATACACCAAACTTTTCAGCAATTTCTAGTTTTAAAAAGAAATCACCATATTTCAACATATTACGAATCCAAGGCCATAAGTTAAATTCTACATTTAATACATCGTAAAATAAATTATATAGAATTTTTTGTACATCTTCATCCGAACTACGAATTTGTAATACTTCACCCATATCATTACGTAAAGTACTTTCATCAGCTAAAATATCTAAGGCAGAAGCAATGATAGCATCTGTATCCATTGAATCGTATTCGGAATAAAGTGTGGGGCGTAAAGTTTGGTAATTAAAACTACTTTGATACCCATAGATTGAGGTATGTGAGTTAGTGTAGATACGGTTAAATCTATCTACAAGTGCATTTGTTTCATATTCACCTGAAACTTGTATTTTGTTGATGTCAAAAACTTTCAATTGGTTATCTCCTTCGTTTCGGATAATAACGTCTGTTGAAAATAATCGTCTTAATCTACTAAATAATCCTGTATCTGCCATATTTTATTTTTATAAAAGCCAAGAAATGTCTTCTTGACCATTTGAATAAGGGTTGTTTATTTTAAATGGGTTATTATTATACTTATCAGCATAATTTGGCCCTTGAGAATAACCTCCAGCATATGATGTACGGGAATTTCCTATACTATTCAACATACTTTTAGTCATTTCCATATTATTTGTTCTAAGTTTAAAAGCGGTTTCGCGCAAATAGCATCCAATACAAAACGCCATAATCAAGTCGTCATTGTATCCTCCTTGAGCTTCTGCTCTACCGTTTCTCCATATAAATACTTTCATTTCCTCTAATAGGCGCACAGAATGAAAAACAACTGCTTTATCCATAACAGCTTCTTGAAATTTACCAATTGCTATTGGGCGAGTTGTATTCGACATGGTAAAACCAGGTGTCATTTTACTATGGTCCATGTAAGGATCAAAGAAATTATCTACATTGTTTGTTCCACCTTTTGGTGAATAATAAAAGTTTTGATAACCTCTATCTAAAATCGTTTGTACTGTTGACCATCCTACACTTTGATTTTCGACTGCAAGTAAAGCATTGTTATATTCTGTTGCAATACTAGTTAACAAGTGTCCATAATCTTTTGTGTTGATTTGGCCCTTATATTCACCTACCTGAGTGAATGTTTCAACATCAAAGATGTGAAACCCTGAAAAATCCTTACCATCGCCACGAGCTACATCAGCTACGATCAAATAGTTCCTAGAATAGTCGGCTGGTTCCCAAATCCATAGATTTTGGTCAACTCCACGTTTTTCAAGAGGTTCTTTCACGTGAAATTGTTCGTAAAAAGTAATATCTTCTGGGGTAAATACTGTATCTCCAGATGTTGTAAAGTCACAGTCACACTCTTGTGCTGCCATTCGAATACCTAAGTCAGCATCTTGTTGATCTCTCCATGATTGATCTCGTTCAGGATGCACTTGCCAAGGTAATCTAATAGGTAAAAAACTATTATCACCCATTTCTGCAGCAACCCATGTTTTATGGAACCAGTTACCTGTACCATAAGGTGTAGATAATGCAATACAACCTCCACCCGTAGCTAAGGTTTGTTGAGCTGAGGCCCATATTTCACCAATGTTGTGGATAAAGGCAGCCTCATCTATGATCAACAAAGAAACGGCTTCTGATCGACCGGCATCTGCTGATGCTCCAATAGCTTTTACTTGAGATCCATTTGGTAATCGAAGTGTTAATTTATTTGCTTCGTCAGGTTTATTTGAAAATTTAAGCCATGAAGGTAAACTTTCGTACATAAACTTAACTTTGGTAACCATGTTTTTAGCGGTTTCCTGTTTAGTTGCAATACATAGCACATTTTTATCTTCATGGAATAACATTAACCACAAAGCATAACCTGCAGACAATGTTGAAATACCTAACTGGCGAGATTTAAGTACTATTGAATATGGATTCTCTTGGAATAGGGTAAGTACTTTTTCTTGAAATGGGTAAAGGTTAAATTGGATACGTCCGCGTTTTGGATGCTGGATGTAACAGTATTTTTTCATAAAATATGCCGGTGATTGGGCACATTTTATATACTCCTCTCGGACTACCTGTTTTAAACTTTTTTCTTCCATTATTTAACTACTATAAATGTAATAATAGTAAGTACAGAAGCCACGAATCCTCCACCTAACCACTTAAGTCCTGATTTAAGGTTATTGTTTTTACGGGTTAAATCAGTAACATCTTTTTCAAGTCCAGTGATTATTTTATCTTTTTTATCGGATATTTTTTCGTGGTTTGCTATTTGGCTATTATAGTTTTTTTCTTTTTCAGTATATAAAACAATAATGCTGTCTTGGGAATTAACTTTTTCGTTAAGTTGATAAACTAGTTTGTTTACTATTTTAAGTTCAGCCATAGCCGAATCACCTTTAACTAAATCAATAGCTATACGTTTTGCCTTGTCGTATGAAAAACAAATTTTACTTGTATCTTTCTGTGAAAAACTCGTTGAGTTCAGAAGGAGAAGAACTAGTAATATCTTTAATTTTGTTACCATAATATGTACGGGTTTTAGTTAGTTCTTTTTCTGTATTTGCAATTTTAATATCTAATGAATCTATAACTTTTTGTTGTTTATTTATTTTACCATCTAAAACACTGTTAAGTCTTTTATATTTACCTATTTCGGTTTTTAAACTATCTATTTCCCTTTTTTCTTTATCGTATGTGTTTATAGGGGTAGGTTTAACTTTTACATAAATCAAAAATAACAACAATAGTAAAAGTATCCCACCTATAATTAGATGGGATAACTTTAATTGGAATGTTTTGTCTTTTACCATTAAACGTTTACTTGTTTTGCTTTATTGTATCGTTTAATAATATCTTGTTTTGATTTTAACCAACTCATAGCTTCAGTATCACCTTCTTTTGCTTTTGCAATTTTGTCTTTTAATTCAGGTTCTACTTCTCTTTTATATTGTGCGATTAATTCATCTCTTCCTCTAGCTGCTTTTTCCATTTCAACATCACCTGCTGGAGCTTTTTCTGTATCAAGAGTATCTTCATCTTCTACGTCAATATCAACGTCAGAATAAGTTACAGTATCAAACTCATCATCTCCTGCTGTACGAGTAGCTACTTTAGTTCCTGGTTTTCTACCTCGTTGTCCTGTTGAAGGAGCTTTTTCTGGTTTATTTGGGTCAGCTTTTCTACCACGTTGTCCAGGTTCTTTTAAACCTAATGCTTTTAAGATAGCATTGTTAGTTTGGTTAGCTTGAAGAGCATTTCCAGAATCATCAAATTCTGTTTGTTTTTCTAATGCTTTTTTAACGCGTGGGTCTTGGTTTTTACCAACTACTTTAGAACGAATAGCTTTAAGTACTTCTTTTGCTTTATCTTCGTCTTTTTTAAGATCTTCACGAGTAACACCCATATCTTTAAGGATTTCATCTGTGATATCTTTTGTAGCATCTTCTAATGTTTTATCTTCACCGTATTTTTTTGCTACTTGTTGATCAAATCTACCACCAAAATCTGGGATTTCATTTAGGTCTTCAGCTTCAGCTACACCTGTTTTCATTAATTCAGCTTTTTTCTTTTGTAAAGCTTTAATTTCTAAATCAGTTGCTCTGACTTGGGCATCTTTAGCTAATTTGTCTTCAGCTTCACCTTCTCTTAAAGCTGCTGATATTTCTTCACGTATAATTTCAAGTAAACGGGATTTTTTCATTGTCTAATTTTATTTATAAATATTAGAGACCTATTACTTGTTTAATTTTCTGTATTCTTTCCTCAGTAGTACCCGATAATTCAGCATAGTTTTTAAATTTAGTTCTATGCCTAGTAATAAGTTTTTGAATTTCTTTATCAATTTTATCTCTATAATTAGCATCTACAACACGTACTCCGTTGTCTTCAAGTTCTACACCTTTAGGTGAAACATAAAATATATAATCATATTCACGAAGTAAATGAGATACAGCATCGTTAAAATCATCTGCTATAAAATATGTTATTGATTTAGCTAAACGCGTGAATGCCATAACATCAATTACAGTTCTATCTGTTATCATATCATCTAGCATAAGCTCACTTGCACGTTCAGCCATAAACACTATTTGACCTTTTAACGTTGAATCCGTGTTTAATGGAATACCTAAATCACGTAAATATTTTGAACGTTCTGTTTTAAATTCATACCCATTAAATTCAGGTAATTCTTTTAATGCATTGACTAGTGTTGTTTTACCAACTGAAATTGTTCCACAAAGACCTATTTTCATAACTTTAATAAATTTTCTGCTACATAAATTGCTTGTGCACCTGATACTGTAATACCTCTTGCACTTAAAGCATCACCTACGAAATGTACGTTAGAATATTTTGTTAAACTAAGATCTTTATAGTTTACTAATGGTTCAGGTGACAAATATTTTACTTCAGGAATATAAATACCCCAATCGTCTTGTAATGTTGGGAATACTTTTTTCATGTCTTGAATAAAATCCATAACATATTTAAAGTAACCTTCCATAGCGGGTTCAACAACATGAGCTAATGTATCTAAACTAATTTGAGTTGCTGTTACACCATTACCTTCAGATGTAGTTGATGGTTGACGAGATGGACTATAATATAAACCAGTATCATTTGCTTGTACTTTATTTACTACATTACGTGACCAAGTAAATGGATCTTCAATACCATTAATTTCCATCAAGATACCAAAGTTAGTCATATCATTTCTGTAACGCTCATCTTTTTTAGCGTGACCGTTATAACTGTGATCTCCATATGTTTCTTCTACAGCAACATAAGCAGCATTATTGTTTGTACAGAATGAACGTAATGAAACTCCTTCATCATCAAATTTTCTATACAACTTAAAGTCATATGAAATATCGATTAATTTTTGAAAGTGTTTTTGAGGTGCCTCAAATCGAACTCCAATTTGGACTGACTTGGGTTCATCTGGGAGTTTATATTGATTGGCTAATTCTTGGGCGAAATCAATACCTGATTTTCCTACTGCAAAAATAAGTTCATCATATTTTAAAGATTTTAATTTACCTAATTTAATAGGCATATGAGAATATCCTAAAGTATTTTTTTCAAAATTAATATCAGTTACTTTAGTTTCCCATTTAAAGTTTACACCTTTAGATACTAAATAATCGTACCAATTTTTAGCAATTTCAGATAGGTAATCTGTACCAACGTGCCATACTGGGAATAAGCGTAAACCAAAATATGGTTTAATAAATTCAGGTTCTTCTTCAGGATTTGAACATTGTACTTCTTCTGGTTTAGGGTGGAAACGTTTGAAATTAGTGATAACTTGATCCATCAATTCCATTGCTTTTTCCTCACCACAATACTTTGATAATTGACCTCCAATTGCTGTATGATAAGTTAATTTACCATCAGACCAACCTCCAGCACCTAAAAAACCTGTCATTACTTCTTCAGGTTTACGTTGGTATGGGTCTTTACCCATATCAATTACTGTAATTAATTTTCCAGGATATCCATTATCCACTAATTTAGTTGCAGCATTTACGCCTGCTACTCCAGCTCCTACAATTACTATTTGTTTATCCATTCTGGTTTATTGTTTAATTTTTTCCAATCTAGTTGTTTAATTTTTACTTTGTCATTAATATAAAAATTTTTATATGCTTCTATAGCATTTTCTAATTTAAATTCATCAGGCATACACTGAGGGGGATCCATAAATCCATTGTCAGGTAAATTTGGTTCATTGTCTTGAAGCCATTCGAGTACATCTTGAGTTTTATGTTTCTTACCATATCGTTTTTCAAATTCGTTACAAATTTCTAAACCATGTGCTACAAGCCATCTATAATGTTGTATAGATTCTCGTGTCCATTTTGTTGAAGGATGATTTGTATGTGATTGTTTGTACGGTGCTGTTGAACCGTTTACCCAATGAGCAACACAACACATTTGAGCACATTCAATTTGCATCTTTCTAATATGATCATCTGCTAACTCCCTAGCAGCAATAATCGGATCTTCATTAATATAAAATATATTCATAACCCTTATTTTATTTAAATGTATGAAAAAATTTTTTCTTCATCAAGTAATTTATATAATTTAGTATAAGATATTTTATTTTGTTTAACACATTCTTTTAAAGTGTTATATATTTCTCCTGTAGTTAGGTTTTTTATTTTCTTTGACCATTTTCTATTGAATTTACCATCTGCCCATTTCTTTTTCATTTTTTCACTTTTAATTTTTTTAGCTTCCTCAGGATAAATAAATGTAAATCCTATTTTTCTTCCTATTTTTCCATTTAACCCATTTTCTATAGAATTAAAATGATTTATCCAATAGTTTTCTTGTTCAATTATATTTTCACATTCTTCTATTATTTCAAAAATATGATTAATCCAACCAAATTTTAAAAAAGATTGAGTTAATTTCGGTTGTTCTAAATTTTCCCCTCGTTTATATTGTTTCCAACGTTTTTCAATATTTTTTGATTGACCTATATATATTTCTCCTTGAGGATTTGTAATTTTATATATTCCTTTTTTCATATTATATTTTGGTTATAAATATGTAAAAAAAAGCTGTGACCAAATTAGGCCACAGCTCTACTAAAATTTTTTTAATCGACAGGCTATGAATCTGTCTGTAAATTACATTTTTATTTTATAGTTTTGAACATCCATTATTTTTTTAATAGCATTTTGATTAAATTTACCAATTTTAACTTGTTCATCTGAAGACATCGTTTTGAAGTCTTTGTAAGTTAAATCATTAACTAATTTGGCTACTTCAACATCATCTTGGGCTATTTGGTCAATCTTGTTTTTATGTATGCCATAAAGACTATGAGCTGTCCATGCATCAGTTAAATATCCTGCTTCTTTATCTTGAGAAGGCATTTCTGTCTTTACAGTATCTACTACTTCTTGTTTTTGATTCATAGTTAAAGCCGTTCCACCAAGCAATGCTGAAATGATTCCTAAGGTAATCATTCCTTTTTTAGCATAACTTTTAAGCTTTTCAACCCAACCTTCACCTTCATTCAATGTATTAACTATATCATCAAATATATTTTTTTCTTCAGGTTTAAGAGAAACTTCATATAAATTTTCAGTTCTTTCTTTAAATTGGCCTTCTGTAATAATTCCAGCCAACATCTGCATACGGAGAAGTTTTTTATCCATTAGGTTAAGATATTTTGGTTACTTTTGTTACTTTGTAAATTTTAAAATTTGACATTGGTTTAGTTTCCCAAAATCTACGAGGAGGTGTATTTTGATCCATTTCAATATCATTTTGAGAAATATTTACAACATCACTTTCTGGGAAATCTGGTCCTCCATCTTCGTCTGCTACTATATAATCTACTTGGTATTTTCCAGGTTCTGTAGGGAATACATCTTTAACATCTTCAGTGTTTTCACTCAACACTTTTTTAATTTCTTCTCGAATAAGTTCTTTTAAATCAGATTTTTTCATGATTTATGTATTTTTAGTTTTAATGTTCCTGTTCCTTTTATCACACGATGCCACTCGTGTCTTGGTATAAATATACGTTCTTTTAGTGAGGTAGGCAACTGATTATCAAGTTGAAGTTGCCAATCTGTATCTTCTATAATTTCAATGGTTCTGTCTTCATCATCACGATGCCATAGTAGTTCGATTGGGTCTATATTTTCGTTAAATTCACGAATAATATATTTGTCTGTAACTTCTATATCTTTATACGGCTTTATCATCTGTAATAGGTCCACCAACAACCCAAGCATCACAAGTTCGAGCTGAGGCACATTTAAATTTAAGCATTCTACAATATCCTAATTTTCCTGCTTTGATAACATCAAATGGATCTTCTGTACCTTCATCATCACCTATTCCTGTAGCTATACAATCTAAGGTTTTTGTTGTAACATCAAATGCAGCACAATTACCACAACGTGAAGTTTTAGCTTCTTCTACTGAATCAAGTTGCCACATATCTGCTTTAGCTTGCCAAAACTTTTTATTTGGTTCATTTGGATTTAACGGTCCATAACCATACTCATTGATTGCTTTTTGCCTATTTTGCAAATTTAACTCTATGTTTTGAGTTGGAATTGGACATTTATTTGATTCAACTTCGCTTAATATGTCTGTTAATTTAATCATTTTGTTTTACCCCATTTTTTACCTTTACCAGGTGTTTTACATTGAGCAGGTGTGGGACGACATGAAGGATATTTTGAGCGTTTTTCACCTTTTTCTCTACCACATGCTTTGCATTTGGTTTTACCGTCTACTTCACGACAAGTATTGCAATCAACCCATCCACCTTTTTTACCAGGTTCACCTTTACGTGCAAACCAAGTGCGTAATGTTTCTTTAACTTTTTCTAAAAGTAATTCTTCTTTAATACCTTTCCAAATTTTACCTTGACGGCATCTAACTACAGCACCAGATTTGTAAGCGGAAGGTTTATCAAATTTGCGGTCAGCAATGCGTAAACATCTGTCGCGTTTGCTTTTTTCTTCTTCAAGAACTTCGTTAATGAGTTTTTCCAATCTATCCATCACCAAAATCCTGAAAAGGATGATTTTAATCCGAGTAATTTAGCATATCTTGGTAAGCGACAGCTCCAATATGATGCTTTTGTTCTATCTTTTTTATTAGCACAGTCGTGACGTTTTGCGAATGCGCGACGTGCTTCTGGATTGTTTATTTTAGCTGAGAGGCCTGTTGTGTCTCCAAAAGATACTTTTTTAATTCCACCTCCAGGTTTTCTAACGTAAACATAGAATTTTTTAGATCCACCACGTTTTGGTTTTCCAATTGGTGGATTCTTCTTTTTATCTTCAGCTTCTTCAAGTTCTTCGTTTTCAAGCAAAAGTAAATCTAAAGGTACTTTAACACCTTCATATAAACCATAGTTACCTAAATCGGTTTCCTCTAAAATTTCTTTATCATCATCGTTTACATGAATAATTTCACGTAAATATAAAGCGCGAGCTTCTGCCCATAAATTAAGGAACGATTCCGAACCATATCGGAACGTGTTTTCGGTAAGTGGCAATTTATTTACCACGTGATATCGCAGATTTTCCGATAATATTTCTTTAGGTGCTATACTTTCATTTAGTACTACACCAGCATTACCTACATTGTCACAATCGTGGCAACCACAATTACATTTATCCTTTTTAGGGGGAGTAGATAATACTTCTTTTATAAGTTTGCGTAAACGTTCCATGACTATAAATATTATTTATTAGTTCTAATGTTCATTCTCATTGGAAGTAATTTACCTGAAGCATTTCTTGCTACAATTTGGTAAACTAAAGGTACTTTTTTTCCACCTTCTAACACTTCACTATCTGTTTCGATTCGAACTTCTAAAACTTTTGTTGTTGGGCCAGGATATTTTACTTTAACTGAATCTGGTCTTAAATCACCTACCATTTTGTAAGCATCTTCTGGGGTTGCTACATGGTAAATAAATAATTTTCCTCCAGGTTTTTCTCTAACATACCAATAGCCATATCCAAAAGATGAAGCTAATAATTTTTTAACTTTATCTAAATCAACACCACTAACAGATTCCCAATTGTTTGGTGTACCTGTTTGGTTAACATAATTGTTTAACCCATCTGCTATTCTTTGAGAATCAATATTCAAGATATTAAATATTTCTTGAAACAATGGATTATCACCATATTTTGATTTGTCAAATATTACTTTACCTTCTTTATCGAATACAATAAATGGTATATTTCCCCCATTGTAAATTGCAGAACCACCTACATTTTTAATAGATAAATAATATGGTCCTTTTGGTGTTGTAATTACTATATCTGCAATAGTTGTACCTATTTCTTTAGGGCCTTCAAATGAAAGTTGTCTTGAAGTATCAGATGCACCAGCAAACTTAATATTTTCTGCTGTTATGGTAGATGGATCAATCCCTAAAGTGGTAAAAATTTGTTTTACTTCAGGGTCTTCTATTGAATCTAAAGAATTTTCAGCTGCTGATTGTAGTTTTCCAAGTAAGCCTTGTTCATATTTTTCACCTTCATTTGCTCCACCTGCTAGGGTAATTTGAACTTGCCCTTCACCTTCTAGATCAAATTCAAACATGTTGTATTTTGAACTATCGTTAGGACCTTCTTTTGGAGCGTATACTTTTATTTTAGGTGAGTTAAATACACTGTTTAAAATTTCGATAAATTTGTCTTTATCTATTTTATTGATATTACCTATTCTATAGGTATCTTTCATTTTAGCTAAACCAGCCTCTTTACCTTCTTTTGAGGCTACAATTGCATCAATTGCTTTACGTGTGTTAGCTGCTTTAGTTCCTTCTCTTAGGTCAACATTATATTTAAACAATTCACGCTCTAATAAAAGCATATCCTGTTTGTTTTTCATGTCAGGATACCCTTTAGGAAACTTGTAAGCTATACTATATAAAAACTTTTCTAAAACGTCCATTATACTTCAGGTGTTTCAGCTGGTGTTTCAGCTGGGGTTTCTTCTGCTGGAGGGGTTTCTGTTCCTGAAGGTTCTAGGCCTAAATCAGCTCCTCCACCTGCTTCTCCTTCTTCAGCTTTAGCTCCATAACGTAAAATATTTGCTATAGATTGTGCTGCTCTTTCTTCTTCAGGTAAATTGAGTAGGTAATATTTTTTACCTTCTACTTGAGCAATCCAACTACGTTTACCATAAATCAAATAAAAATTTTGACCATTTTGTAAATTAATTCTAAATGTAGTAGGACGAGGTGCAACCCAGTCAATTGAAGCTAAAAAGCTATCATATTCTGGGGTTAAAAGATCAACGATAACTTTTTTAAGCTCAGGGAATTTAGTTAGTTCATCATATTGAACTGCCTCTTCAGGTGTTACAGTCATATTTGAGTACACCTGTTTAGCTAATGCCCTAAGTCTATTTGCAAGTTCTTCGCGTGTCATTATTTTTCTTTAAGTTTAGCTAAAACAGCTTCTTTGATTTTATCTTTAGCAGATAAATAAGCAGCTACAGCCATTTTTTGTTTTTTCTTTTTTGATTTGCCTTTGAACTGTGGTGCATCAGATTTTCTAAAATCATCAACATATGCACCTGCACCCATAGAAGGTTTTAATTTTTCATCAATTGCTCCTTCTTCGCTAGCTACATCTACCATAGTATCGATTTGAGGTTCTTTAATTTCAAAATCAAGATAATGTTTAGCTGAAACTAGCATAGATTTAGCTTGGATAATTTTTGCTTGCCACCAATGTGGAAAATCAACTTCTTGTTCGCCTTCAAACTGATCAACCATTTTATAAAGTTCCATAGCGTATTTTCCAATACGATATAAATCGGCTTTAAGCATGTGTGGTTCATCATCTTCATGACCCAAGTCCATGTCTTCATCTAATTCAACCCCTCGTGCTTTTAAAATATCTGCTTTAGTTACTTTACCATCACCGGTTAAATCAGGAAAAGATTTTTTCTTTTCAGATAATGGCTTAGATAAAGCCGCTTGAATCATTTCTTTTAACTTAGTTTCTTTATCCATTGGTTCTTCAGTTGTTGGTTGTTCAACATTATTAGCTGCTTGTTTTTTTACTTGATTAACAGCAGTACCATAAGCCACATTTTCGGCATTTTTACCATGGGTTCTAACTAATCTATCTCTACGTTTTGGATCGTTTACGATTGCCAAAAAGTTGTCATAGATTTTTTTAGACTCTTCTGGTGAAAATGCCTCATGTAGTTTCATTCTTAAGCTTTGTCTTCTGCAGTTGAAGTCTTTTTGAAGTCAGCTGCAAGTTTTTTAATGCTATTAGCTGCACTGCGTGCACGGCCACGAGCTGCTTTTGATGTTTTAGCATGCTCAGATTCCATAATAGCTACTTGTTCTTTAATTGCGTCTAAAAGTTCTGTTGTGTTCATAGATTTTATTATTTATAGATTATTAAATATTAGCCTTCTCCACCCCCAATATATTCGCTAACGAAAAATTTAAGTGTGTTTCCGACTTGTGTTTCTAGTTTTTCATTACCCATTCCTTTAGCAATACTAAATGCTTTCATTAAATGGTCCATTAAATCACCTTCTGTACCTTTCATATCAGCGGCAATATCAGATAAGCCACCGTCAGCAGCAGGTGCTTCATCCGCAGGCATATCTTCAGCAGGTACTTCTTCGGTTGTATCTGTTACTTCAACGTCTTCTACGTCTTCAACATCTTCATCTTTTTTCTTTGCTTCACCAATATCATATCCTCCGTAACCATCAAATTCATCAGTATCTCCAAAATCGTTAGAATCATAACTATTATGGTCGTAATAATCATTACTGTAGTCATAGTTATCTTCTTCGTCATTTTCAGGATCACCTTCGTAAACTGGGTCCATCATATCTGTGGCTGTTTCTTCAGCTAGTTCAGCAACAATCATTTCTTTGATTTTTTTCTTCATTGCTTCACGTTTACCTGCTTTTTTTCCTTTTTCGTATTCGTATTTGTCTACGTTAGCTCGTTCTTCACGAGATTCATTTTCATTTAACGATTTGAATGTAGGGTTTAAATTCTCAATAGCTTTACTTTCTTTTAAGAATTTTTTTAAGTCAAAATTATCCATTTTATTTCTTATTGTTTGCGTATAAATATTCGGAAAGTAGTGTTCCTATCGCTCCTACCTTCTGTCTTATAAAAGACCATTCATCTCTTACCATATGATGTGATTCTTTGAATGATATTCCTAATACACCTATCAAATGATTATCTAAACTATACACACCAAGCATACAAATGGATTTTGTACCAAATTGAGTTGTTAAATATTCTAAACCAATAGTATCTTCTACTGCGCTAACATCATCTATTGATATCTCATCATCGTTATAAATCTTTGAAAGTACTCTAGGAAATAAAGATACTGGTATATTTTGGAATGTATGTTGAATTGGTGGAGTGTTTGGGGATGTTTTTTCGTAGAAAAAAGAAAATTTCTGGATTGATTTTCCTGTGGGGTAAAAGTGACCTCCATTATGGAATTGAGCTAACCATACTCTATCACATTCTAACTCGTTCATTATTGCTTCTAATTGTCCATCTATTAAGGTAGATGTTTCAAGTGCTTCACGCATTGGAGTTTTCTTATCAGGTTTTTCCATTTTAAGTTTAACCCAATTAACTATAATAGGTCCAAATACAGCAGTAATTAAAGCTACCGCTATCGTAGTAAGCATTGCAAATATTTCCATTATTTTTTAAGTGAATTTAAATATTCAATTACTTCATCTAAAGATTGCTGTGCGCGTTCTTTATCGATACCACCAACCCATTTTTGTACTTCACCATGTTCTGAAATAAAGCTATTAGCCTTATCGTTAAGAATATTTTCAAACCAACCTTTATATTCTTCTATTTGTTTATCTATTTCTGCATTGAATGTTTCAATTCTATAGTCTTCCCAAGTGCCAGTAATTTTCATTTGGGTTTCTGTAACTGTTCTACAGTCTAAACATTCACCATAAGATTTAAAATAAAATGGATCCAATTGTTTATCCATTACTTGTTTACATTTTGGACAAAATAATGGAACTGCTGCTTTTTTAAAGCTGTCAAGTTTAGTAACATTTTCTTTAATTCCACTTCGAATAGTCCAAGTTTTACCTCTTTCTTCCCAAACGTCACCTTCTTTATGGTCTTCTTGAGTTTCACCACTATAACCAATTCCCATAGTTGAACGGTCACCATATTTACCTTTGACAAGGTTACGAAGACGCTCTACATCTCTTTTTTGGAATTCTTTTTTCAGAACATTATCAGACATTATATAGTTTTAAAGTTTCTAATTTTTTAAGAGTATCAGGTAAGTTTTTATGTAGTATACCTATACCTCCATTTGCTTCCCAAGCTGTAATATTTTTTTCTAGGTCATCTATAAGTATATGGTTTGGAGCCGCAAATGTAGCTTTTTGGACAGCAGGAACAAATATTTCTTCTCTTACATTAGTTAAATTTTTGGAAATCCATTCTTTTTTACCTTGAATAGCTTGGTTATATTCCGGGCTAAGTTGTTGATCTGGGGGTAAACTAAAATCTATTGCTGGGGATGATAGGATATTTGGCGTGTATGGGGAAATAGCTTTCCATAATTCTCTTCCTCCTGGTTGCCAGGGTAAATTTGACCAAAAAGATTTTTCATTTTTGCCAGCACCTTTTCTAAAAAGTTCCCAAAAATATGTTTTACCTTTAGTATTAGCTTCAGCAGTTGATACACCTGTTAATTCTCTATAACCTAAATCAAAATCACAAAGAACACCATCCATGTCACAATATATAACATATTCAGAATCAACGTTTTCATTAAGTGAATTCATTGAATCTACACGTTGAAGTAAATCTTCGGTAAATGGAACACCATGTCTATTTTTAAATTCTTTTACTAGTTTATCAGTGGATAAACCTTTACTTTTTAGTAAAAGATATGCTCCTAAATCAGCGTCCATTTCATCGTCTTCTGAATATGGGCCGGTATGTCCTAAAAGTAAATGGGCAATTTCATGGGCTTCAACAATTTTCATATCGTTGAAATCTAAACCAGTACCTACAAAATCTTCACCGTTAAGAATTATTGTTTTGTCTTTTGGATAATAAAAACCATACCCATGTTCATCAAATAATGGTTTTAAATTTGGATAGTTTTCATTGTTTTTAAAAACAACTAAAATATTTGTGTCTGGTTTAAATGTGCTAGGGTAGGACAATACATCATTGTCATCTTCATCTGCTTCTTTTAATATACCTTCAGTTAACGTATCTGTCCAATTACGAAAAGTCATATTGCCCTTTTCATATGCTTCTCTTTCGATTTCAGGTAAATCACCTTCTTCGTTTGTATTTTGTGTTGTAATATTTTGTAAACGCCCATCACAGTTTTGCATGTGATGAATCATTTCATGTGCAAATGAACGCATCACATCTTTTGGATGACGGTTCATTGTATAAAGCACAATTACTTTTTCATTTGGGTTATAGTATGCTGTTTTACCAAAGAAATTTTGAGCATTTTCAGCATCATCATTTATAAATTTTACTTTAGGCAAAGGCTTAATATTCATACCCTTATCTAACATGTACTCTGTAAGTGATTTAATTAGTGGAGGATAACTAAATTCACTTGGTTCAGCATACATTACTTCATCAAGTGGTGTTTTAGTTAAAATACTCCATACTTTATTCTTTTCTTCTTGTGAAAGTTCTGTTGGGAGATATGATTGAAATCTTTCTTTTTCTCCACCAATTAAAGCTGCACGTGTATTTGTACCACTAACTCTATTTTCTCCTTCTTCGGATTTAATTACTATTGTTTTAAAGTTAGGGTATTTGCCTTCTAAACTGTCAAAGCGTTTTAAATCGCCTAAATCCATTTCTCCTCGAATACCTACTACTGGGTAGTATGTGTTTTGGGGATTGTTTTTGATTAGGGAAGCAACATCTGAAATTGGTGATGGGTTTTCTGAGATTTGGATTTCAACATTTGATGGTAAATATTTTTTGTAAATATCCCATACTTCTTTACTTTCCTCTTTAGAAACACCATCTCTATTTTTATGCCCAATTAAGACAATTACTCTATCAATGTTTGAATTTTTTGATACTTCATCAACTAATGCAAAATGACCTATTGTGGGTGGTTTGAATCCACCAGGTACTAGAGCAATATTTTGTCCTTCTTGCTCTAAAAGAGGTTGTATAAGTGACTTAACGAATGAATTCATTTACTTTATTTTTTGCTACATCAAACGTATCAAATTCACGTTCTATGTTTAAAAGAGATTGTATTTCTTGATTTGTTTTTTCTTTTTCTGCTTTAGATTTTTCTTCTTCTTCAGGTGATTTTTCTTTTCCTTTAGGTTGAGGGAATGCTTTGATTATTGATTGGACGTCAAATGTAGGGTCAGCATTTTCAGGGTCATTGTTTAAAACAACAATATTGTTTCCAAATGCTTGTCTGTAAGTATCAATATTTTTTACTACACCTTCCCAACTTTTTAATACAGCACTTGTAGGTAAACTTCTACCACGCTGTGCATTACGAGTTAATGAAGTCATGGGTGATACATAAAGTAATATCATAAATGTATTATATCCCATTGCTTCTAAATCTGCTTTTTTCTTAAGCAAAGGTTTTGAAGCAGCTCCTGTACCATCAATTATAATGTTTTGTAAACTTTCTAAGGCTTTAACTTCTTTTTCTTTAGTTATTGCTCTAGCTTTACCCATTAATTTAGCAGCAGATGATAGTTCTTCTGGGGTCATTGAAGCAAAATCTTCTTTTCCAATAGAATTTTTAAGTAACTTTTCGTAAATATCATCTACATTTATTACTTTAAAATCTTGAAGACCTAGTTGATTAAGTATAGTTGTTTTACCAGATCCAGCAGGTCCAGCCATAAAAATAGCTTTAGGTTGTTCTTGAACCTCTTTAAGTAATTGAACCAGACTTATCATACTTATACATATTATAGTTCTCGTTTAGCTGTTGTTCTAAATTCAGTAAATACTGGTGAATGAGTTGGGTTTTCTAAGTCAAATAAGCGTTTTACTGTTTTAAATATGTCAATGTTTTCCTCAAATGTACGAGAGGATTCAACTACTTCCCACCCTTTACCTTGCATTTTGCCTGTGGATGCTTTACGTTTAGAAGATTTAAGCCATAAAATACCATAACGATCTATTTTTTTACCAAAACATTCTTCATAACATTGACCATAAACTGCAGTTTGTAACTCATATACTGTTTGAAGTTGGTTTGATGTTTTTAGATCCAATAACCATAGTTCACCATTAATTTCAACAATTAAATCACACGTACCTGCTACTTTAAGTTCATCTGAAAATAGGTGGACTTCTGTTTCAATCAATGTAGGTTTAAATGTTTCCCAAAATTCAACAAAACGTAAAAACATTTGCCAAACATCAGGATTACATTGTGGACGACCATTACTATCTAAAAAATTTAATTCTTCACCATTTAAATATGCCTCACACAGTTCATGAGTTTGGGTACCTTCTTCAGCTGCTTTTTTAACAATATAGTCTGAAGCGAATCCTACTTGTTTTAACCAGTTTTCAAAAAATTTACCTTTTGGGTAATAACCTAAAACATATGTTACAGATGGATAATATTTTCCATTTCTTCTATAGTAACGGGAATCGGGTAATGTGATTTGTGTTGCATCATCAGATATTTCAAGGATGCGGTCATAGGACTTTTTAATGTTCCTTTTTTTCATATTATAGATAATTTTTTCTCCATCAATTTATATTGGGTTAAAGGAGAAACTGTTTGTACTAATTTAGTGAAGTTTTCAAAACCCATGTCACTAGGATCTTTTCCTTGGAGTTCTACTAAATACACTTCCTTACCAATGTCTAAAAGCTGTTCACAAAAACCAAGGGCTTTTGAAATAGCATCGTTGTCTAGAGCAATGTATATTTTTTGTACTTTAGAAGTTACAATTTTTTTCATCAAATTTGATTGAATATTTTTACCAAATAATGGAATAGCATTTCGTTTTATCGCCATTGCATCAAATGGTCCTTCACATAGTATAATAGGCAAATCCCAGTTAATAAACAATTCAAACGGTATAATATCACGAGACGTTTCCGGGTTGCGGTACTTGGTGAATGGATCTTTCTCAAATGATCTCGCGGTAAAATAATTTAATCTACCGGTGCTATCATATGAGGGAATAACAATCATATTATTATATTGTCCTGAATCGCAATATCCTATATTGTATTTTAAAATATCTTGTTTAGTGATATTTCGTTTTTTAAGATATGCTAAAGCATGTCTTGAGGTAAGATCTGTATTGTTAATAAAGGTTTTAAATTCCTTCGGTAGTTCAAGTATAGCTTGTTTTACTTCTCCTATATCTTCTATAGTAACATTTTTTACAAGCTTACCTAGTTCTTGAAAGTACGAAGCATCAACTTGAATTTGTTTAAATAAACTTTTAATGGTTTTACCCTTTTTACCACATACCCAACAAGCCCATTGATTAAGTCCTTCTTTGTTTTCGGTAAAATTAACTTCAAGTTTTGGTTTATGGTGATGGCAAAATGGACAAGTATAGGATTGATTTCCTCTAGCAGTACGTTTGCCAGGTCCAAGTACATTGTTAACTAGATTAACTAACAGTTCGTTTACCATAAGTGTAAAATACGAACTATTTTTTAAATATCAAAATCTTTTCGATAAAATTTACCCAAAATATTGTCGTTGAAATATAAATCAGGTTCTTCTAACACTCTGTGAATAAATAAAGCTTGTGTTTCGTAATATGTTAAAAGTTTTTTAGAAGAAGCAACCATTAAAATTTCACGTGTAAAATTTTCTTTTGGTTCTGTTTTTAATAGTTCAAGTAATGGTTTATTTGATCCCCAATATTTTTGCCAATCAGATTCTGCTATTGCAAGTTTATATGATGGTCTTCTACCAACTACACCTTCATATAGTTCAAGATCCTTTTTGGTTAATTTTACTTTTTTATTATGGAAAAGTACTTTTTTACCTATGTAAGATTTACCTGAGGATATATGGGTTATTTTGTAAATAAATCCATGGGTGTTGTTTGGAAAGTGAGAGATATCCTTAACTTCTTGTTTGTTGTATAACCAAATCATGATAACATGTCTAAATTGACTAATATAGTTGTGTCAGTAACAGCAGAAGTAGGTAAGGGTTGAGCAAGTTTTCCTACAGCAATTAACTCGTAATTGTTATTATAAAGTCCTACTGTTGTTACATATGGTGAAAAATAAGAACCAGTTGCAAAATCATATATCACTCCACTATTTGTACTTCCAGAAACTATAGTTGGGTTTTGAGAAAAATTAAATTCATTTTCTCTTAAAGTACACTTGTATTGGGCTTCATATATTGTTACAGTACTTTCAAATGAACAAGTTACATCTGAGGAAGTTATAAAACTTTTAATAAAAGATACGTCATTGTAATCATATAAAATATTTCCATATGTTCCAAACCCATAACCACTTAAACCTGGGGCTCCATCATTGGTTAAAATGATCATTCCGTGTTCATATATTACGTCTCCAAACTTTAATGAGCCTGAAACCATGTTGCCTTCTCCATCATCTGTAAGGGTATTAGTTCCGTTTGATAAACTTACAGTACCTGGTTTTAGGTATTCTCCAAATAAATTAGATGGAATAGAAATTACTCCTATCAAATCATTTGATCCTGTAGGGAAATATCTATTTGGATTTAAAGTAGTAGAAAGATAATTATAATAACTAGGTTCATATGGTAACCCTGTTATAGTACCATCAAAATTAAATGATGCCGTATTAACTGGGGAGCCATTACTTCCTGAAATGTAGTTTGAATAATAGAGTTCTTTTATTGAATGGTAAACTAAAATTTCGTTTTGGGTAGTAATATAACCCGTTGGGTATGAACCAGAAACCCAAAGAGTAAACGGAATATTTATTCCGATATATCTATCAATTTCTACATTAGAGCCAGTAAGTTCATTACCTTGAAAGGTGAACGATTTGTTTACCTTAAAGGGTGAAACGATGACGTCTGAAGTTATAAATGATTTGAATACGCTCATTCATTCTTAGAAATCGAGTTTTACTCTAACAAGAGCTTCTTTTGTAAAGTCTTTCAACAATGGTCTTGACATTTTAGCAACAGCTAATAAATCATTACTGTCATTATACATTCCAACTGTAGTAATATAAACTTGAGGTTGGTTAATAAAATTATCGTAAATTACTTCTCCAGTTGAACCTGAAATAAATGAAGGATTTTCGGAGTAGTTAAATTCACTGTTTCGCGCTCTAACAAACACATAGTCAGAAGTAACTGTTTCTTCAGAGTTTAAAGCAAATGAACCTGCTCCTGAAATGGCATTAAACATTATTTGATTGTTTAATCCATCTGAGTTATTTGATCGGCTTGCATCAACTTGAATTGATTGAGAAATAGCTGCAGGATTAAGTAAAATAGTTCCTAAATCAGGAAATACTAAACCGTATGAACCTGATCCAGCTACATATCCACTATTTGGTAAAGTTCCAGCAGTTCCATTTGAACCTGAAATTAATTGGTAAACTCTAGATGAACCTATAAATACATTTACTGGGTTGTCTAGGGAATTATCTGTTAAATTGATAATACCACCAGGTCCTGAGAGTTGTAAATTTAAAGATCCAGGGAATAAAGATTGTTTATAACGAGCTCTTTCAATAGATAAAACCCAAAAATTATTACCTGTGTATGAATTATTACCAGTTCCAAAAACAAAACTAGCATTTTCATCTTCTAAAATCAATGAACGGTATTGTCCATAAATTGTTTTAGTGTATGAATTTTCAGGAACAATTGGGTTATACCATGTACTTCCACTCCCTAAAGCATCAGCATATGCAATGTCAAATTGTACTTGAGCTGTTGGGTCAGTTGAAGCTGTTTGGTATACACTTAAGTAATAATTTCCAGAAGAACCAACTGCTTGTATAGATGAGGTTTCAAATGAAGTTAATATTGGAGCTCCAGTTGACCAAAGAGTAGATGTAATTGAATCACTACTTACTAAAAAATCTTCAGGATCGAATCTTTTAAATGCCATTATTTATGTTTTAAACGTTTGTTTTATTAATTGTAACAGGGATTGTTAAACGAGCACCACTATCTAAACCTACAACTGTTAATGTAGCAGATAATTGAGTATTATTACCAAATAATGTGTTTACAGTTGTTGCACGTAAATTAATTTGAGACCCAATTACTGTCATAGATACATTAGTTCCAAGAGTAGTTGTTGAAGTAACAGCAGCATTTGCAGAGGCAGCGGCTGTTGTATTAATTCCTACTCCTGTAAATGTACTCATTAAACGAACATCTGAAATAGTAGCTGAATAGCCACTGGTTTCGTATCCTTGAGTATTTCCTAAATAATTTAATGTTTGTGGTGTTACAGATAATGCAGCTCCTTGATTTAAGGTAATTGCAGAATATCCTAGATCAAGTACAGGTAATTTAGCTGTTCCACGAGGTAAAGTAGCTAATTTATACTTCATAATCTGGGTTTCAATGGGGAATGCCTCTAGTAGGGGCATGTTTTGAATAGCTTCACCATAAAATGAAGAACCAGATGGGTGGGTTGGGTTATATAAAGTATAATCGATTTCATCATCTGCTAAAGCAAATTGTGTAATCCTAAATGAACCGTCATTTTTTGCTAAAAGCTCTCTACCTTTATTTGTTAAAATTGCGTCAACTGTTATGACTTGATTGTTTAAATATCCCATGTTTTGTTTATGTTATAGGTGTATTATATGTAATAAATATTATGTTATCAACCCTTTCTGCGTAAGATCTAAAATAAATTCATCTATTGATTTATCTAACTCAGGAACCACATATTCAGGTCTTACAATAAATGGGCCACTTGAATTTATTGGTTTATATCCTTCCATTAAAATTAAACTAGCATCATCAATATATCGTCTAATTAAAAAGTGATCTAAGTTAAATACTGAAGAAGAAGCAGAAACTGGAAGGTTATAGTCAAAATGGACTTCAATAGATCCTGTTTGAGTAATACGGCCTGATCCACTATCTGCAGGACCAAATATTTTACCTACTTGATATACTAGATCTTCTCTGCCTTCAAACCTAAATTCATCTGCATATTTTATTGACCAAGGTAGTGTAACTGGGTTGAAGCCAGATCCTATTATGTCTTTCATTTTAACATTAGAATCTCCATATAAATTTACTAATGTTGATTGAGATGAGGTTATAACGTTTGGATATGTTGTTTTATTTGGCCATCCCCAAATTGAGTTATATCCTGAAGAGGTAACAGGAGAGGTTGGTATTGGTTGTTGGGTAATTTGAAGTTTGGTTATTGATGTTTGAATATTATAATTTTGAATATAACCATTTCCTGTTCTAGCTATTTCTAATGTATATAAATCATTTGTTACAAGATTAGTATTGGATATAAGAAGATAAACTGTAAATTCATCTGTAGTTGGTTGGGATGGGTTATTTGAATTAATATTACTTTGAAATGTGTATGCTGAATTAGGAATAAAGGTTCCATTTTTAGCAAAACGTAAAGTAGTATTTATTGCAGGGGCTCCTAGAATGCCAAGTAATTTATAAGCTGCTATTCTTACAGTGGCTGTTATTAAAATATCAACACCATCTGCAATAGCATTTGATGGGATTTGATAACCATTACTTACAACGGAAATACCATTTACTGTATTAGGAAAAGTAACTGTATTAAAAGTTCCATCCCCTGGGATTGGTTGAATAGCGGTTTTATTATATAAAGCAGTATAGTTTCCAACTGAACCAGAAGCTGTTAAAACAATATCTTCAAAACTCATTGTAGTATTCCATTTTGCATTTGGAGCACTTCCTGATTGAGAGTATAAAATAGGTTCAATACGAGTACCACCCCTAATAATGTCTCTATACTGTTGAGGGTTTCCAGCATTAGTCGTTTTAGGTTTTATTATCAGTTTTTCACCTGATTCAAAGGTTCCTTTATTATCATATAATGAATTTTCTGAGGTATTTGGGATAACAACAGTTCCATCAGATTTAATTAAATATAAAATATGAACTGCAGATGCATTCATTTTTTCAGCAGGCCATCCTGAAATGGAGTCACAATAGGCAACCATAGTTTTTAGATTATCTACTGAAGGTTGTTTTCCGTATGTTCCTGTATCACCAGGGGTCCAAATATTTAATTGTTGAGAAGTTGATTTTACACCATCATAACGTGGGTTAATAACACGTTTAGAAGAATAATTTGAATCTTGAACTGCTGCTTTAAGAGCACTTCCACTAATTAAAAGATTAAAGTTAACCGGAGTTAAAATATTAGTTGAGTAATCTATATCTTCATAAATTGAACTTAAACGAGCAATTTCTACATTGTTCATTAAAGGATTATAATTACTATAATAGTAATTAGATGCTGTAATATAAGGTTCTACAATATTAGAAACACTGCTTGGAGAATTTACATTTCTACTCTGAGTAATTAAAAATTCAGCATTTGTTATAGTAACAGGATTCCCAACAGGTATAAAACCCCAAGAATAGTAAGAACTTCCTTGTACAGGATAAAATGATCCTGAAATAGTATAAGTAGTTGGGGTTGTTGTAATATTAAATGTTTGGGAAGTTACTGTTCCTGAACCTGGGGATCCTGGGATTATCTGTTGAAAGTTTAAGTTTAAAGAGGCTGCACCTATAGAAGTTTGAGCTAGAAAACTTGCTGTAAAATTTAATGGAGTATTTGGTGTATATCCAAAATTAGTATTTCCTGAAGAAGAAGCATAGTAATTTAAAGGGTTAATGCTAGCTGTAAGTAAAAAAGGATAAACAGTTGTTCCAGGTATAATTTCAGGAATTGTTATAGAAGCAGAAACGGTATAATCTAAAATTTTATTGTCAATTGGGACGAAGGGGAAATTTCCATATGATGGGGGAATGACCTGGTATATGTAATAATTTGGGTATTCATTAAGGATATTTAAATCATATTCTACATATTGTGATGTAGATGAATTATAAATTAAAATTTTATCAAGTTGTCCTAAAGCAATACTATTATCATTTCCTAATGAATCTACTTTAGCTATTTTAAAATACGTAGCAGCATATTCAGATCCAGGGAATGGAACCGTAAATGTTTCATAATCAATAAAAATCATCATTTCCCCATTTTGAGGAGATGTTACAGGATTTAAAAAATTATTGAAAAATATAGCTTCATCAATTTCATTTAAAGGAAGAACCGAACCTGATAAAGTTGGGTAATAAAGAACTTGTTGGTATGGTAAAGATATATTTTGTAATGGATAAGGTTGAGCTAAACTTTGAGTAGTTACTATTAAGTTTGATCCACTAAATTCACCATTATAAAATTCATCTTGTGTGCTTTGTGATATTGGTACTAAACCTAAAGGAGTTACAGCATTTTCAACCCAACTTTGGGTTAAAAAGTATATGTTATTAGGTCCAATACCATTTGCTCCATAAGGAGAAGTTAAAACACTATTATAAGGGTCAAATACCCCTCCAGTTCCTCCACTAAAATTTTCTACAGTTCCTGGTTGATAATCATTCCATTGAGGGGCTAAGGTTCCTGTAACTATAATATTTTGGAAAGTAAAAGGAACATTATTAGCAGACCCACTAGTAGTATAAGCTATTGTTGAATAATTGTCTACTTGTGGTTCAGGATATCTATTTCTTTCAAGTATGTGTTGTTTAATGATTATACCAGAAGCAAGACTTGTACGTGCAGGTACAAAGTCTTTAATCATTTTAAACAATGAATTATCAAAAAATTTAATTAAACGAATAAAATCATTTAAGTCATAATTTTTTGTATATTTTTCAAAATAAGCATTTCGTAAGGTATCTAATTCAGGATAAGACAATGCTGAAGATGATCTAAATCTTGGGTCACCAATATATTCTCCAATATTAAAATATCCAATTTGACCCATGATATCATCATTGATTTCATCTTGGGGTGAAAATGCTACTTCAAGTAAGTTGGTATTTGCTGTGTAACTTTGGCTAATTTCTACATTTTGAGATAATGGTCTAAAAGCAGATAATGTATCTCCAGAAGGAATTGTATTATCTTCTACTCTAATTTTATCAGAAATAGCATTTTTAATACCAACTACAGGCTGATCTATAAAGAAATATTCTGTATTAGGGTTAAATGTTGGTGTGTTATGAATATAATAAGTATTACCTCCTAAAGAAGGAAGAAATGAACTTGTTGTAGTCCATGATCCTGTTACTTTAGGGTGAATCGAAACCGATCCAGTATACAATTCACCTCCTAAAGATGCTCTAAAAGCTAATTCATTTGGAGAAGAATTTAATGAATTTCCTTCAATTGAATAAGGATTCATTACATAATCCTTAAATATACTTTCACTTAATACTGTTGCATAGTATCTAATTTCTTGTAAAGATCCAGAAAATGAATCATAAACCCCCCCAGCAATTGCTGTATTAGAATTAGCAAAAGTAGAAACATTTCCTGTAAGCCAAGCTGTGGAATCTTCATTTACAGAAGATGTAGCATAAAATCCTAATAGGGTTCCATTATCTCCCCCTTCATATACATTATTACCTGCATACAAAATAAAGTCATCACCATTTCTAGTTATCATAGTAGACCACCACCCACCATCAAAAAACGGTAAATATATACTAGCTGTTGAGCTCGGGAAATTTACAGCATCTGGGTAGAAAACTAAATTTGCAAATTGGTAATATGGGTCAATTATGGAACCTGAATAAGAACCAGTAGCGTACCCTGATCCAGTATATTGGAGAACTAGAGAAGAAAAGTTATCATTGTACCATAAACTTTGAGAATACGGAATGGATGATGTAGGTAAACCTTCTGTTTTAAATCTTAATTCTAGTGTAGAGGGAACATTATTTGGAGAGTTCCAGTCTATATCTACTTTCCATGAAGATGAAATAAAATTACTTCCTGTTGTGTAAAAGGCATAATTAAATGTATCCTGCCAATAATCCCAATCATTTGAGTTGATTTTATCTTTTCCACCATATTCATTAATTCTTAATACAGTATCAGGAATACCATAAGAAGTTATTAACGTGCGCAGACCAGGTAGGGTACCTTTTGATTTAAGCAGGTACGGCAAGTTATGATAAATGCGTTTATATAGCGATTTATTTACATCGTCTAACGGTATATAATCGTTAGAAGCAGATATTAAGGTATCAATATATTCAAATCCGCTTGGAGTTGGAAGTGAACCTGTAATATTAGGGAAGGGGAATAAACCACCTTCAGGAGTTAAACCTATAAATGCAGTATATAAATCCTGTATTGAAAAATTATTTTGGTATAGTTTAATTCCAAAATCACGAATAGCATCTGCTACTATATCTTTTGAAATACCATATTCTAAACGGTTATCAGCATTATATTTTTCAGTAACATCTTTATAATAAATCCAAATATTATCATAAAATTGACCCACCATATCAACAAATAATTTATATTGATTGTTTGATGGATCGTCTCTTAAATATTCAGGTATTACATAATATAAATAATCTTTATTAAGATCATCGTATATAGATGCTGAAAGTAAAATACCACCATAAAATGGGGAAGTTTCATCAACACTACCAAACCAATTTAGTACTTGGGTACTACCGGTTGAATATAACTGATAAGGAGGTTGTGAAGTTGATTTAGGCCAAGCCCATGAACCACTTGAGTAATATAAATAATATTCATAACCGTCGAAATTAGTTATAATATTGTTTATATATGCTTCATATATAGCAATACTAACATTTGGATCGTTATTTATTGTATTATTTAAAGTAGCTATAGATGCTGAGTAATTTTCAAGAAGGGATACTTTATAATAAAAATTTTCTAATCTAGTTTGAGCTGAACTAAAGTGGATAAAATTATTAAAGTCTGTATAGTCTATGTTAATATCAATTTCTTTTTCTTCTAGTAAACTACTTAATTGATTAAAAGAACTAGTTAAAGTAGTAGTAGTTAAAGAAGTATAATTTAAAGCTACTGTTGAATTGTTTACTTGATCTTTTAAGTCTAAATTAAAATTAGGTCCTTTTATAGGAATAGTATCAGTAATAATAATAGGAAGATCCTCAAATGCTACTTGATATGCTAAAGAATTATCTAAAGAAGTTACTACCCATAATTGAGAATTTAAATCAAATTGTTCAGGAAGAGATTCATATAATTTAATTAAAATAGAAACATTATTAGGATCTGAGTCATCTAATTGAATGTTATTAGCTAGGGTTAATGAGTTAGTTCCAAAGTTAAGATAAAAATCTACAAAATATGAGCTATTTTCTCGTTGTTGAATAAAATTATTTGTTTGTTCAACTAAATCAATATCTGTTAAAGAAGTACTATCTAACCTAAGTTCAGTTCTATCAGATGATATTTCAGAAATATATAACTGTTGAAGTTCAGAACCTATTTGTTTATTAAAGAAATTAAAATATGTAATATATTCTCCTTGATCAAACCCATTATCAATAAGAATTTTTTCAGGGTCAACTTCTATTTGAGAAATAGAATTATTGTTTCCGGCTGATTGTCCATTATTAAGGATAGTATATTCTGAAAAATTATAATCTTCAAAAAGTATATTTTGATTATTATCATATATAAACAATTCAATATAACTTCCAGTAGTTAAAGTAGTATCTATTTCAGTAGAAGAAATTAACGAAATATCGTTTCCTCCATATGTTTGAAATATAAAATCTTGTGCATCTATCTGTGTAATTTCTGCAGCCATTATTGGGTAAGTGTTGTTCCGGTTTGTAATTCTATAACTTGTTTTTGGGCTTCAAGTAAATCTGTTCTTAATTGAGCTATTTCATTTTGAAGAGCTATTATTTCATCTTGATTAGCATCAAATGCTATATATTCACTACTTTTTTTAATCAAATACTCATGTGAATTAGTTGCCCCTAGTTCAGGTATTTGATAAAATAATTCATTGTACATATTAAAAAAATCGTCTACAGTTGGTTGTTGGTCAATTTGTTCTTGAATTGTTTGAACACCCAATTGTTTAAAAGAAGTATCTATTACTTTAGTGTACTGTCTTTTATCATATACTTGTTTATTTAGATTTATACTTTCACTCATCCGTTTACAACTTTAAAGTAATAGTTATCATCAAAAATTTTAGTAGAACCGTTAATATTAGTTTTAATCAAAATAGAATAATATCTTTCAGGTTCTAATCCACTCATATATACATCAAAATAATTTCCGTTTGCATTAGAACTAATTTGAGTATAATTGTCATCGAAGTTAACAACATATTCATTAGTAGCCAAGTCTTTTATTGCATAGTATGAAGAAGTTGGCAAATAATATAAATTAGTAAATAACGAAGACGTTTGATATACTCTAGGAGGATACAACGGACTTATATTTACATAAAATCTATTTTTACTAGTTGGATAAAATGTACCTGGGTTTTCAGATAGGGACATTTTTAAGTCAACTGTATTTACAATGCTACTAGTAGCAGAGCCAGTTAATATGGTCGAATAATCTCTCCACCTAAATTCTAAACATGGAGGATAAATTGTATTAGTATCAACACTATAATATTTAAATATAGGTTGAACATATTGATTAGTATTAAATTCTTGAGAGCCTGTTAGTTTAATTATAAATCCATTATTTGGAATTACACTGGTGATCCAAGCATTAACTGTATTAGTTACATTAGCTTCTATGTCTTTATTATCGCGTAAGCTAAATTGGGCATTAGATGAACCACTAAATGGAATTCCTACTACTACATATCCCGGAACAACATAAGATGCTGTTACATAAAACACTCCAGTAGTGTCAAAAAACCAGTTTCCACCTCCGTTTCCTCCATATAAAGGACTATATGAACTTGTATAATATACTACTCCACTTGACCCAGAGTAAATACCACTTAAACTCCAAGGATTTGAACCACTATAGTTTGAATAAGCCCAAGAAGCACCATCTTCTTCTTTTGGATTATCTAAATAATACCCTGTACCATTGTTCCAGGATTGGGCTAAGGGTAAAATTTCTAAAGATGTATTTTGATTTAAACCTTGAGCTTCTGCTATAAAGTTTTTAAGGTATACATTATATTGACTGTTACCAATTTTATTAGAACGTATGTCTAATATTTCATTTTGATCAAATTCAACTAAATATCTAGCTACTTCAGGATCTCCACTTATATCTAATTTATTAGAAGCTTCTAAAATAGCATCCAACCCAGTATTCATTGTTGGGTAAGCAGAATATAACGTAGTATCTTGGGTTGGAAATATTTTATAAACAGCCATTATGTTATTTTATTATAAATATAAAATTATAAAGGAACTACCTTACCTTTAATATCTTGATTAGGATATTTTATTTCAAATATACTAGGGTCTAATGAAGGATAAATTACATTATTTTGAGTAGCTGATAATATGTCATAAGCATACTGAGAGTATCCTAAAGTAGTTCCTGCTTTGTTTGAAATATTAATAGATTTAATTGTTTGAACTCCTTTAATTTTATCTAATAAAATGTAAAGATCTCTTAACATTATAGGTTGATTTAATTGCCATTTGCTTAGATCAAAATATTGTTGTAAAGCAGAAATACATGCTAATAAAACTTCATTATTATTATATTCTGGGAGTACTATAATTTCAAAATCTATACCTATATTAATTATAAAAGCATCTCTAATTTCAATATTGTCTCCAATCATTCTATACTGAGACATGTATGTTCTTAAATTATTTTTTAATGCTTCAGTAGCATAATCTAATTGACCACTACTATTTAAAGATAAAATGTATAAATTTAGTGTTTCAATAGTTGAAACTTGATTATCTGTTAATTTAGGTTGTTCAATAAACGCTTTAGAAATAGCACCATAATCCGACGGCATACTTAAAGCACGAATTAGATAATCATCTGCAGTAACTGAACGTTGTTGGGATGCTATAAGAGTTAGAGTATTTTGACGGATTTCTTCTAATGTGTCCCCACCTCTACCTCCAGATGCTGCTTCAGGATTAGTAGCAAAAACAGAATTAAATATATAATCTGATGTTGTGGGGTTAAGATTAAATTGGTTAAAATTGGTTCTTGTAGTGTTTAAACTATTTAATGTATTAGCAGTAATATTAGAAATAACTCCTCCACCAGTTAAATATCTAACTGTTAATACTGTATTAGAGGGGGAAATACCATAAGTCCCAGTATATAAAAAATTAACAGGGGAATATGCTGCTGTAAGTTTATTTTGAGAAAATGGAAGTCCAATACCTACATTATCTGCATTTGGAGTAATTTCTTCTGTAACATCATTAGGAGCTCCAGCACCAAACTGAATTTGAAGGTTTGATAAAGAAGTAAAACGAGTTGCAAAACGTCTAGCTACTTTTTTTAATCTTAATAAGTAAGGAGTATCTCCATTTACATTAGGATCATTAATATTAGTATTTTTAATAGTATCTAATACCATTTCTTGACCTAAATGGTCTACTTCATACCATTGATTTCCTTCAGAATCTGTAATGTCTAGTACTTTAATAATGTTAAAGCCCTGTAAGTTTATTGTTTGAAATGATTGGGGAGAACCAAATGTAAAATTTTCAGTATTAATAGTAGCAGAAATAGCATTTCTACTCTTTTTTAACAAATAATATTGAGGTATATTACCTGCAATTTGGTAAATAGTAACTTCTGTTGGATCTTGAGAACTAGAAACTGAAAAGTCAACTTTACTTTGGATTAAAAATGAGGTTCCATTTTGAGAACTTATAGTTGAATTTTCTCTTACAGTCAAAGCATAATCATAGTCAGGGACATAATTTCCTCCTACTAATTTAGAAGGTAATTGTTGATATATATCTACTACTGTTTGAGCTACTCCCGTTGTTTTTGGACGATATCCAAACATATATGCTAAATCAAATACATTTTTTGTTTGTTGAGCATATTGAATAAAAGTTTCTTGAAATTGGTTATCTAAATAAAAACTTAAAACATCTCCAACATATGAAGCTTGTTCCATAAACATCATACCTGGGGAAGCAGGGGAAAAGTCATTATATGTTTGGGGAAAATATGTTCTAGAATATTCTATTAGTCGTGATCTAAATTCAGAAAAGTCACGGTTAATATATCTTATATCTCTATTTGTAGTAGCCATCTTAAAGTTGAAGTGTTAAAGTATCGTTTACGTTAGAATTGGCAATTGAATATTTTAATTGCACTGTCAAAGTATTATTATCTGGATCTTGAAGGATTTCTAATGAATTAATAGTAATATTAGGGAATACTGAAGCTATGTTAGAGGTTATTTTAGTTTCTAAACCTATTAAAGTTCCTTCTGTAATCTGATCGAATAAAAAAGCTCTTAAACCTCCACCAAAAGTAGGATTTAATGGGTATTCTCCGGGGTTAGTTAAAAAATAGTTTATTAAATTATTTTTAACAGCTTGAGCGGTCAAATAATTAGGAGTAAAAACAGATGGACCATTAAAAGGTAAGTTCACCCCAATAGCAACGTTTGGATTTAAATCAAGTGGGTTAACCTGTTGGGGATTAAATGGCATTATTTACTATTTAATAAATTCATAATTTGATCCATACCTACTTCACCAGCACCTAAACTGCCATTTACTGGGTCGCTTACTTGGGGTCGGAATGGTACTTGAACATCACGTGATGTAAAACTTAAAGCAGTCTCATTCATAACATCCATATATGCTTTTCTTGTATCCATTGTAGGTGGAATAAATGTTGGTTTTGGAGTATCTACAGTTTGGATAGATTCTCTAACAACTGTTTTAGGCGTTCTAACTGCTTCTAAAAGAATTTCTTTTAATTCTTCTTGAATTACTTCTCGTACTGCTTCTTTAATTAATTTTTTAAAATCTGTACTTTTCATATGATTATAAATATAGGGTTAATCGGCTTTTAAATTATTTTGTTGAATATAGAATACAAGTTCATCAATTAATATCTGATCAATAGAACTAAATGACCATTCTCCTTTTAACAATACAACACCTTGTTTATTTGTTGCTGTTGCTCTTCTACGTTTTAATGGTTTATCTGTTACTTCAGTTTCAACCCCCATTGTAAATCCATTTACATCTACAACTACAGGAGATAATTGTTGTGATTGGGTGTTTGTTAAAGCTGTGAGTTCTATAGCAACTCTTTCTTGTTCAGCATCAGGATAACATTTTTGAACTAATTGATCAAGTAAATTAAGCAGTTGAAGAGCTTGTAAAAGTACTTGTCTTAATAGAACTAAAATAGATAATATACTAGTGTTTATATTTCTTAATTTGCCTATAAGTTTATCAAGTCTGTCTTTATTATCCTGAATAGCTAGTATAACATTAGTTGGGAGACCAGGTACACCAGGAACACCAGTAGATGTAGGGATTGGAAGATTTTTTAGTATGTTAAATGCTATATCTAACCCTTCAATAATACCTCCAGTTACTCCTAATGCTTTAGTAGTATTGTCTATTAATTTTAAAGTATTATTTAATTGTCTAACTAATTTATTTTTTCGGTTTATTAAAGCTGTTAGTTCAGGTTGAGTAGGACAACTTGCTTGATCTAAATATTTTGTAAATTGTTCTGGGTTAATGTTGGATACTTGGGTTATTCCAAAACCTGCTATCATAGTTAATATAGAAGGGATTAAAGTTGATTTAATAGTACCTATTTGATTAGATAAACGTTCTTGAGCAAAATAATCTGCTCCTTTATTTCCTTTAGAAAGTTCTTCTATTTGAGCTCTACTAAGTTGGGATGAACTAAGTTTTTCTTGAGCTAAAGAAGGAATTAAAGGTTGTAGTTGAATTACTCCTAAATCGGTTTTTAAAGTATTATCCCCTTTATACAAAGCAGGTTCAGTAAATTGAAAACCAGGAGCATTTACAGTCATAGATAAACTTCCACTTTCAGGAACATCTCCTCCAATTGTAAAATTTCCATTAGTATCAGTAAAAACAAATGTAATAGGAGAAATAGATACTTTAGCACCCTTAATAGGATCTAAAGATTGCCCATTTACAACTACTCCTTTTATAGAATACATCATACTGTTTTAACTGTTTTAGATTTAACACTATCTATTTCATTATAAACTGTTCCAAAAACTTGTAAAGCTGAAGTAGCTGTGGTTAAAAGTAATGGGTTTGGTGCTGCTACTCCTCCAGGCCAGTCTTGAACTGCTTTTAAAGCTTCAGATAAATTTTGCAATTCAGTAATTAATATTTTTAAATATTCTATTGTTTCATCACCTCTTAAAACAGCTTGATTAGCATTTGCACTACCTAATTTAACCAATTTACTAGCAATACCTATTTCATTTGTAGATTCTATATTAACACTATTGTTTGATGATATGCCAACTGAATTTTGTCCACTAATTAAAATGCTATCTGTTTTAGCATTTAAAACAATTCTATCCGAATTTAGAATAATTTGGGGGTTAACGAATTGGGAAGGCAAAGTTGGTTTAGTAGTATAAGAAACAAAGTTTTCATTTGTTATACTAAAAGGAATTTTTTGATAAGAAGTTAGGTATATTGAAGATAAATCTTGAGATATATTTTCTACAATAGGGATCCATCCTTTATCACTAACGTTAGTAGGTTGTCCATTTCTTATTATAGTAATAGGATCACCATTAGTACCCGCAGTTGACCAATTATTATCTATTGAACTTTTTGATTTTGCAGTACTACCAAAACGTAAACTTTGCCCATGTCTTCCTTCAAGTAATGAATCACCCATATAAGGCATTAAAGGGTGAATATCTGTTTTTTCAACAAACGTATTTTGAGACGGATTAATAGGGCTATTTAAATTAATTCCTGTTGAATTATCTGTTACTTGTCTTACTAAACCGTTTTCTACCGTTTTATAATCATTAGATTGTTTAACACTAATAAAATCTGAAGGGTCTGGGTAAGCATCATGATGGGGATGGTTCCAAATACCTAAAGGTTTTAAATAAAAATATGATTGACTTGAAGTATTTTGTCCTTGATTTTGATTAGGTAAAGAAAATAATAATACTATTTCATTTACTAATGGATATGTTTTAATTTGTGAATCGTAAGGTAAAGCAAAATTTGTAGGATTTTTTGTTCCTGATTGATTAACAAATTCATAAAATATAGCTCCTATTCCATTCCATTCTCCTACGTCTGCAAATCTAGGATGGTTTTCATCTAAAACAATATCAATAACTCTAGCTGCAACTAATTGAGATTTTAAATCGTTAATTTGATTTTGTAAGTCTGGGGTGGAAGAAACAGAAGGTATTCCTTGAGTTGAATTAGTAACACCTGTTCTATATGTAACACCCATTAGTCTTTTGGATTAAATTTTTTAACTTCAGATAGCAATTGTGCTTTTTCATCTTCAGTCATTCCAAATCCTTCATCTTCCGATTTACCAGTAGCTAAAGCACGTTGGATGATAGTAGCCATTTTAATTAGCTGCTCATCATTTTTAATTCCTAATTCCATGTATTCCTTAATTAAAGGAACTATTAATGTAGCATCACCAATATCATTAATAAGTGGTTTTAGTTCACCTATCAAAGCAGTAATTTGTTGCTCTTTTTTCTTTTGGTTTTCGTAAATTTCTTTTAAAATATCAGAGAATTTTTTCTTACCAAATACGTTTGATTCTAGATTACTCATATGTATTGTTTTTTATAAATATAAACAATTACGAGAGTTGGAAATCCATGTACCCTTGTTCCAAATAAAATAAATAGTTTTTCTTAAATATATTATATAAAACACCTGCTATTTTTGTAATTTTAGGAGTTTTAGCATCTGGGATCATTTCGTGGATATAAATGTAAAGGGCTTTTTTATTAAATACATCTATACTATCTCGTTTTCTAAATAATTCTAAGACAGCATCTGCAATTTTAGCATCATATTCTTTGGGAAATATTTCAAATAAATTTAAACTTACAAATTCAACCCATTCATCCATAAAATGAGATAAACGGTCATCTGAGTTGTTAGGTTCTATAGTATATGAATGTGTATCATCTTTTAACAATTCATCAGTTGATACTTTACTAACTTTGCTTTTGTAATTTTTTTCGTTGTATAAAATACACCAACGTTTTACAATTGTACCAAAATATGAATACGCTTTAGCTCCATTCTGAGGATTGAATAAGTGGATTTTAGAGAGTAGAAACACAATTATTTCATGTTGTAAATGCTCTAAATTCTCTACTTCAGTATGATAAAACTTAAATGTATGAATTATATTCTGGGTTAATTTAAAGAAGGCATAATGAATTTTTTCTTCATATATTTTACTTCTTAAGACAGGATCAATCGTGTTGTTATATAACACGATCGCATCCTCAGTTTCCTGAGTAAAGTAATTTTTACTTGCAGGTTTTTTAGCCATTTTAGCTGAACTTTCTAAGATTGAATTCATTGAGTATTTCTTGGATTTTTAAGATTGATTGGAATATAACCCCAACCTCATCATCCTTTTCAAATACTCCCCCACGATCTAATTCTTTTAATTTCTTATCAGAAATTTCAATCGTACGAGATAAACGATCTAGATAAACTAAATATCCGGCTACAATATCTTCTTGTTTTTCATTTTTCTTAAGAAGATTAAAAGTCGTAAACCCTAGGATTACGACTAAAACTGTTAACACACAGCAAATAATTGTTAAAGCTATCATAAGTTATCTAACATGTTTTTTAAACCATCACTTTTGAACGAGCCTAAAGCTTTGGTTTTGGTTGATGTCTTTTTTGACATGTTGGGTTTATTCCCCAATGTAAAATTCCCTTTTCCGGTATCCACGGATTTTTTACCTTCTTTTAATTTAGGTAACCATTCACGTTCAAATTCAATACGTGCTGCCATTAAATCGGCCTGGTGTAAGATATAAGGTAATGAAGTGCGTGGTTTTTGTTCTGGCATATATGTAGCAAGATATTTTTTATTTGCTTCGTCATATAAACCATCATGTGTTTGAATAGCAACCATTTCATTGAATGTGTACTGGATACCATGAGATTGGAGCATAAATAATCCTCTATCTGGGACGGATGCAAATGGTACTTTTGTATTGAACATATAATCTTCTCCTAACTTATCTTTTCTCCATTGATCAGTCTGGGGGATATATGATTCTTCATCTTCATCACCCATTTTACCTAAATCATGGTTTAGGGCTGAAAATACTAGTTCTTCAATTGTAAAAGTAGACATGTCACATCCTTCACTTTCCCATAATTCAGTCTGCTTAAGAGCGCATCGAATAACGCGTAAAACATGTTCTACATATCCTCCAGGGAAAGCATTATGGTATTCTTTTTTATGCGCAGCAGGCATTAACATCAAACGATCAGCATATTGCTCATAAAATTCAATTAATTTTTCTTTACGAGGTTCGGAAATATAATTATTAATATATCCCATTAATTCATCCCAATTGTTTTGGATTTGTTCGGCGGTAAGATTCATAACTTTTATTTATTTAATTAATTTTCACGTTCTACGATCATTTGAGTATCTTCTTGAAGTTCAAAAAGTTCTCTTAAGATTTCACGAGCTGCTTCTATATTTCGTTCGTTTAAAGCATGCCTCATTCGTTTTAATTTTCCATCAATAGACTCCAAGCGTCTCAATACTAATTCTTTATTTTTCATTTTATTTTATTTACTTATTTTTTTATAACATTTATTTATTTCAATAATAATATTAAAATATAAATTAAAGGTAATAACTTTCTTTTACGTAGTCACGGATTCTTTAATATTTTTTTCTACTAGATCTTGAATCTTTTTTAAATGAGCACACTTTTCATATTCTTCTGTACCTTCGAAGTAATTCATAGAAAGTTTTACTGCAACTAAAAATTCGTCATTTGAATAGTGTTTTAAACCCTCCTTCCAAGTTTTACTTCTAAATTTAAATCCTTCAATCCAGAAATAAGCCCTAGTAAACATCATAAACTCTCCAGCTTCATCAATACCCATCATATCTAAAGAAGGATCAGCTTTTGAGAAAAAGTTTAAAACTTGTTTTTTAAAAGTAGTACCATTCATGATCAACTTATAAAACATACCTAATTTAAAATGAGGAGTTTCTTTATAAGCATTCAATTCTGTTTTCATTTTTTTAAGTTCCTCAGGATTTTTATCTCCTTCAGGAAACCCAAATAATGCAAATATACTATTCAATCCCATAAATCTATATGTATATATTATTCTAAATTAAAATCCACGTATAAAATCGTTGATTTCGAACATAAATATTTAATCAAACTGTTCTCCAACTTTTTTAATAATCTGTTTAGCTTCATCCAAAGAAACATAAAAGAATTCTCTTTCACCTCTCACACGTTTCTGCTTTAACTGCTTATGAACTTCCTTTTCAATACGCTCCCCATTAAAACAACTATACGAATATACAACATCAAATGGCATAGGAACACCCGTTGATTTACTTAATTGTACAGCACGTTCTTCGGGATCATTTTTTGTATAACCTATTTTTAACATTTCAGGCATTGAAGGATTAACCATAATGTAAACATATTGATCACCTTTTTTACCGTCAACACTTTGTCTTAAACGTCCGGTATAATATTCGACAACATCCCATTCACCATCTTTTTTGATTGAAAAATATTTAGGGGATGGGGCTAAAGGCGTTCTACAATATGGAACATAACCTTTAGCCTCTTCAAGCGTTAAACGTTCCATGACTAGAATCGAGCTTGAGCGTTTGCACCTTTATACCATGGAAGTCCTTCTCTATTTTTTAAAGCTTCTTTCCATTGTGCTTCCGTCATTTTAATTCCGTTAAGATAATACTCTCGTTTACGTTTGTTTCCTTGGGGAATTAAAGCCGGACCTTCCCAATTGTGAAGTTTTCCATCAAACATATACATAATTGTTCCGTCGGCAGTTCTAACTCTTCTACTTGGTTGATACTTTTGGTTTTCCATCTTTTTATCTATTTAAATAAGCTGTTGTTATAATTTCTCCAATTAAACATCCTGCTACGAATGCAAATCCAAATAATCCTGTAAAACTGAATGCTACATACAATGCAACGATTGCTGAAATTTTAATTCCTTTGTTTTCTACTTTACTTAACATAACCTTTATTTTTATTTATTTATGTTAGTAGTATACGAATAAAAAATTGGTAAACCAAGGATTTTTTAACTAATTGTTAAAGAATACATTCCTGTTCCTCTTAAACGATAGTTAATCCCATCAACAATTAATGCTGCTGGAGTAAAGGTAAAAGATGAAACTCCTGGTTGTACAACAACACTGGCAATATAAGAAGAAGTTACTAGCCCCATAGATTGGGAAACTGAATATGTTCCAACAAAGTTTGGTAAAGAAGAAGAATCATAAAACCCACTATCATTACGATTAGTTTCCATTGTAAAATAAGAAGAAGCACTTGGGTTTGTAAAGGTAAAAGTTTGTAAACCCGAAAGATCTTCACCGGCAGAACCGGTTCCATAAAGTTGTTCGTATGTGTAAGTTGCCATTTATTGTTTATTGATAAATATTTCAATTAAACTAATTGTTCCACAAACAATAATTGCAAGGTAACCAATTGTGAAATGAACTGGGATTAATAATAGATTTTTAATCATGGTAATAAATATTGGTTATTTGGGTAATTTGGATATTCTTTTAAGATCATCTGACATATTTGATAAAATGCCTTTTTTAAATGCATTATAGTCTTCTTGGTTTTGTCTAGGAAAAGCTACTAGATAAAAATTCCTTTCATCTTTTGGGTAAAAGTAAAATCCTTTTCTTATTTTCTTTTTTGTTTTTCTTGGTAGTCTAAATTTTGCCATGGTCTGTAATATACATATATATTTTGTCGATGCCAAAGATTTTTTAAAAAAGAAGGATTTGATGTTTACTATCTTTTACAAAAATGGCCGATTTGGAAAATTAGGTTGCATTTGGGGGTATATAGCTATATATTGGGTCGATGGGGTTAAGGTTTTAAAGAGAAGAGATTTACTCTAAGTCCACGTCCTTCACCACCCCGCCATATATTGACCCCGGCGCACGTGGTACCCAGTACATAATACTATATGCATACCATATATATACCGCCGTACCGGTACAGGCCTACCAGCCTTGTACCTTGGTCTTTGAACCTACCAGCTCACCGTTCTCAAAATAATAAAACTCCAGCTTACCGTCTTCACGCTTTACGGTCACATTGGCTTGGTCGGTTAAGCACCCATCAATGTTTAGAATGCGTGTTTGGTTTAATTGGATAAATGTTGATGTTGTCATATGTGTCTCTGTTTTACGCACCCCGAAAGCCCGATTGCTCGGGCTCATAGGGCGTATAATTAAAAGATAAAATTGTTGCTTATTTAAAAATCTTGGTCACATACCTCATCATGTAAGTCAAGCATGTACTGGCGCTCCATCATTTCCTGCTTATAGGTCTTGGTCTTAAACACCTCAAATGGAGCAATTGGGTTATCGCTCTTGGCTCTAACATGGTACTCATCCCATACCTCTCTAGCGTTATCAACCTCAATCAATATTTGGCTTGGTTCTAGGTTTAGGGCGTATGTCTTAATTACTTTACCACTTAAATCACTCACTGTAAAATCAACTTTAATCATGTTTCTCAATTTATTTATACACCCAATATACGAACCCATTTACCCAACCTGTATTCCTAATACCCCTCTGGGCGGCTAAACTGAGGGTGGTTATCATAATATCTAACCCAGTACTCATATTCTTCACGTTCGGCTTTAGCCTTATCTACATCTTTGATCTTACCGGATTGTCTTAACTTATTATATCTATCTCTAACCGTAAGCATCCAATCAAAATAATCTCTACCCTTAGCATGGTTATATGAATATGAATCTGTATCATCATACTCAGCAAACCAATCATCTACGAATTCAAACCCTCTTATTTCAACTAACTCTTTCTTACCATCTATATTTCTCCATCTATTACCTGAGAGACCTAATAGATGCTTAATGTACTCATCTTCATTACCCTCCCATCTATCTTTAGGGGTTAAACCCATTCGGTACTCTTGATCTCTCCAATATGCTGCTGATTGTCTTTGTTTTTCTGAACGTCCCATTTTATTTATTTTAATTATACACTCAATATACGAACCCGCTCGTGCGACCCTACTTCCGCCCCCAAAAGCCCGATTACTCGGGCTCACAGGTCGTATAATTAAAAAGATTTGTGGAGTGGGTGGAGTCGAACCACCTGCTTGTACCTGTACAGCTTTAACCAAACCACTCCTGGGCCTGCAGACCCGTTATAAATGTGCTTCATATGTGCAAAGCTTAATCCATTGGCTTGGATTCCGGAGCCTAACCCGGTTCTACATTTACCATTGTGGTCATGACAGGACTCGAACCTGCTCCCTCCCTTATAATCGGTTGCGTTCTCCCACACGCCCCATGACCTTATATTTTTAGTTCAGTGGCTTAAGCAGCCACCTCACTCCCATCTGCCTTTACTTTGGCAGGTCGTCCACGCTTAACAGCTCCACCATTTAACTCAGCTTTAGCCTTCAACTCAGCTAATCGTAACTGTCTAGCACTATTTGGATTTACAGGACGTCCTTGACCTACACCTAATGCTTTATTCAAAGCTTGTTTTTTCAATCGAGCTTGTCTCTCACTGTTTACATTTACAGGACGTCCTCGCTTTAATTCACCATTGGAACGTTTTGCTTCTAACTCTGCTAAACGGATTTGTCTTGCACTATTAGGATTAACTGGGCGTCCTTTAACTACATTTTTTACTTCTACTTTTTTCATAACTTTATTTCTTTTTATTTATATTATCAATATACGAATTATCTATTTAACCTGTTATTCCTTAAACACTAAAATAACAAGTAGTCCCAATTGTAATACAGTTATAAATTATCAAACTTACTACCCCAATTACAAATCCAATTACTAAACTTTCAACTAAATTACTTTTTACTAAACTTAAAACTTTAATCATCTTTTTTTCTTTTTAATTATACACTCAATATACGAACTATACTTTAATTTACTTATTCCTTTTACTCATTAATTTTAATATTAAAACTACATTCAATAATAAACTTAAATAAACAATTTTACCTACTATCATCTTTTTACCTTTTTAATTATACATTTAATATACGAACTATACTTTAACTCTGTTATTCCTTAACAACAGAATCCATACACATTCTTATTTCATAAAACATATTTACCTTATTTACTTCTTCATTACTTAACTCAATAAACTTAAACTCAGTTTCTCCTTCAAATATAACTAACCAGTTTTTATCATTATTTTCCTGTCTTACTATACTACTTACTTTTTTCAAATACTTAATACTAATAAAATCTATAACACTTTTTAAATCAATCATTTTTATCATTTTTTAATTATACAATCAATATACGAAATATATTTTAATTTTGTTAGTCCCGTTCAAATAATATGCTGAACAAATCCTCCATCCATATGTTATTTTCACTTTCAACAAAATATATACCCATTCCCCTATAATTGTATACTAAATCGTCATTATATGTTTTATTATATTCATTAATTTTTTTCAAAAATTCAACAATATCATTGTCCAATTCATCAACATTAAAATAAATAACTTCAAAATCATTATACAATGTATTAAAATGTTTCATCAACAATTTATTCAATTTAATATTTTGGAATCGTTTTACTTCATTTATAAAATTCATATTTATCATTTTTAATTATACAATCAATATACGAAAAACATTTTATCAATGTTATTCCCTAGTTTAATCTGATTATACTATCTTCAAACTTCAATGTTTCAGGTAAAAATATAATTTGTGTTGTTTCCAATTCCTGGATTATTAAAAATGCTAATAATTGTAATTCTTTTCTTTCTTGTTCACTCATATCTCTTTATTTATACATTTAATATACGAAAAGCCCTTAAATTAAGGGCTTCCATTTATTATTATTTATTTAACATTTCCATCTAATCTTTAATATCAAAGTTCCTTCATTAAACATCCTTTCATTTTTATAATCTAAAAAATTCCCTTCAAAACCACCTTCTTTCATTCTATAATAATCCCTCCATCCATAACCTACTAATTTATCTAATTTAATATCAAAATCTTCAATATCTAAATTATTTACAAATTCTTTTACTTCATTAAATTTATCATTATACTCTTTCATATTTATAATTCCAAAATCAACTCTACTCATATATCCTTTTAATCTTCTAACTACTCCATCTTTAACACCATATAAATCATTAAAACTATAACCAAAATTCATATCAAATTTCTCTCTAATCATTTTAATTACTTCATCTCTTACTATTAAACTTCTTTTAGTTTTTTCAACATTAATTTTACCAAACATAACTTTTTCTTTTTTAATTATACTTTTTATCTCTTTATTTATAATATTAATATACAAAATTATTTTTAATTATTTTATTCCTCTTCTAAAAAATCTATTAAATAATCTTTCACTTCACTATTATCAATATCATCAAAAAATTCAAACTTAATTAATCCATAATTACCTCCCATAACTCCTTCTTCACATAAAAAACCATCTACATCAAATCCTTCATTATTTAATTCTAATACTAATTTTTTAATTAAATCTTTTTTCATTTTATCTCTTTATTTATAATATCAATATACAAAATTATTTTTAATTTACTTATTCTTTTATTAAATTAATAATAACTAATTCTATCTTCTAATATATTAATTATTTCTCTTATACATTTTTCTTCATTACTTATTCCATTTCTTCCATCCTCATCCCATTTAATATCTTTATCTACTAAACTACTATTAAATAAATTATTTAACATTTCATTCACTAAATTCTCTAATATTAATTTTTCATTTTTCATTTTATCTTTTTTTAATTATACACTGAATATACAAAAAGCCCTTATAAAAAGGGCTTCCTATATTATTTATTTATTAATTATTTATTTAAACTTTTCAATCAATTCTTCTATAAATTTCTTTATATCAAAATCACTACTAATTCCTTCTAATACAATACATTTTTCAATATCTTTATATAAACTATAACTATTACTTTTATCATTTATTAAACTTATATTAAAACTTTTATTACTTCCAAAACTTCTATTAATTTTACTATTAAAAAATACTCTTAAATTATCTTCTTTAAATTTATTTTCTATTTCTCTAATTTCATTCTTTAATAATTCTACTTTATTTTCTAATTCTTCTATTTCTTTTACTTTATTTAAAAATAAATCTTTATTTTCACTTTTATCAAATAATTCTTTACATTTATTCTCTTCAATTACTTTAATTCCATTCATAACTTCATTAACAACAATATCCAATTCCATTTTACTTAACTTTTTCATAACTTTTCTTTTTTTAATTATACTTTATTTATTTATCTTTTTATAATATTAATATACAAATTTCTTTTTAATTTAACTATTCCTTATTTATTATAATATCCTATCCAATTTTCTTTTAAACTTAAAATCAAATCTTCAATAAACTCATCTCTATTTTTAAAACCATCTACTAATAAATTACCTTCCTCATCACTATTATCTTCATAAAATCCAATAACATCCTCACTTATATCATTTATTATTTCTTTAATATCTTCTAATTTAATTTTCATCTTTTATCTTTTTTTAATTATACACTAAATATACGAATTATTTTTATTAATTTCTATTCCTTAGGTAGTTTAATCATTAACCATATACCACCCCCCATTTAATTAACATCCCATTAATTTCTATTTCACCACTATCTCCTACACATTCATATTCTCCAAAATCACACTCACTATCATTACTAATAAAAA
>JACCDX010740108.1_pt1 | contig 130754 bp, 118 predicted proteins | sample 7449681 | NCBI WGS metagenome assembly JACCDX01 (sample SAMN15323450, study PRJNA562643) | freshwater metagenome | isolation source: river surface water | place: USA:Blue River Watershed | collected 2017-08-18
TCCATCACTTCGTAGTGATCGTTGACCACCGGCATCCATCGCCATTTGTCAAAAGTGGTGCAGGGGTGTGAAATGCCGCTGCCCACAATCAGGCCTACAAAGGGATGTTCTTGCACGGGTGCTTTGGCATCAAACCGTAAATAAGCGTGTTGGTCATTCAATGCGGTGATTTCCCAATGCCCAGGGACGCCCTGTGTGGCCAAGTCATTCAATTTGGCGCGCCAAACAGGGACAGGTAAATCCATGTCAAATGAGACATCGCGCTTGCCCATGGACAAAAGTGCCAACCCTGGCTCGGGGCAGGATTGGACGCAACTGATGACCTCCAATGCAGGCTTGAGAGTCTCCGTGAGTTGCAATCGTTCACCCACACATTTCAGCATTTGTTTGTAATGCACATTGTCGTGGGTCAAGTAGCAGCCCGAACGTAAGACGCCACGGACAGGGCGACTTAGCAGCGGCTTGAGATGCACTGCCACCAAATCGAAAATGGCAGAACCGCCTGCTGTCAGCAAAACTTCATCGCATTCAAACAGGTCTTCGTCTTCACATTCTTTGGCGAGCCTTTGCACGCGTGACATGAGCGCTTCAACAGCTGCTTGATCATGCACATGATGGCAGGTGGCCAAGGACCCTTCGTAGCATTCAATGCCACTCAAGCGCAGTCCAGCGGTGCTTTTGATGCTTCTGGCCAAGGCCATGGCTTGCGCATGATCGCGGCAGCCTGTTCGCTTGCCTTCAATGCCCAATTCAATCAGCACCGTGAAGACGGTTTCTGAAGCGCGCGATGCGCGCCATCTTTCTATGGCATCAATGTGCGCCTGGGAGTCCACCAAGAAGTGCACCTTGACTGCAGGATGTTGGCGCAGGAGGTTTGACAATGTGTCGAGATCGGCTTCTTGAAAAACTTGGTTGGCAATGATGATGCGTTCCACACCATTGCGAATGCCCAGACTTGCTTGAAAGACTGTTGCAAAACTGATGCCCCATGCGCCTGCCTGCAATTGCAGCCGGTAAAGTTCGGGCGACATGGTGGTTTTGCCATGCGGTGCGATGTCCAATCCGCGGGTTTGGCAAAAATCCTGCATCCATGCCAAGTTGTGCGTCAGCGCGGATTGTTTGAGAACCGCCAAAGGAAAGGGCAGGTGGCCTTTCAGAAGCGACCAGCCTTGTTCGCCAATTTGAGACATTTCAAGCGGGGCCAGGTGACCCGGAAAACCTTTGAAGCTGGCATCGATGAGCGTCATGGTATTTTTTACAAGCCGTTGGCAGCCAAGTAATTCAGTTCTTCATCGTCAAAGCCGGCCAAACGCCTTGCTTCGAGGTTGTAGGGCGATTTGAGTTTGGGTGCATCGTATTGAACGATCAATTCGCGGTAGGTGGCGATGGGATCGAGGCCGCGAGCTTGGCAGACATGTCGGTACCAGCGATTTCCTGCCGCCACATGGCCAATTTCATCTTCCAAGATGATGTCCAAAATGCGGCCAGCTGCCAAGTCGCCTGCGCTGATCAATTTGTTCTTCACGCCGGGGGATGCATCCAGTCCCCGAGCTTCCATGGTCCGGGGCACCAGACCTATGCGCGCCAAGATGTCGCCTTTGGTGCGCTCGGCCATGTCCCATAACGAGTTGTGTGCAGGGAAGGGACCGTAGTCAAAGCCCATGCCAACCAAATGCTTTTGAAGCAGCAAAAAGTGTTTGGCTTCCTCTTTGGCAATGCGCACCCAGTCTCGGTAAAAGTCTTCTGGCATGCCCTTGAAGCGCCACACCACATCGAGGGCCAAATCAATGGCGTTGAGTTCGATGTGGGCAATGGCATGCAGTAAAAGGGCGCGTCCCTCGGCTGTATTCAGGGGTTTGGCTTTGAGACTTGTGTGAGACACCAAGACCGGCTGGGCTGGGCGACCTGGAATGTCGCCAGGATCGGCGATGCTGGCTTGGGTGGCCACCTCCAATGTCTCGGACAGCGCCAAAGTCAGCTCGGCCTTGCGAACGGCATTTTGCTCACGCAAGGGCGTCAGGACGGCCTGTCGGAGGTCGGTCTCAATGGGGGGCGTTTCAGAGCGGGGCATGCCCTATTTTAGGGGTGCCTACAATGGAGGTTTTGAGTCAAGGCTAGAGAGGTCTGAAATGGCAATTTATTCATTGGATGGCAAAGCGCCCGTGGTGGCTGAAAGTGCCTGGGTGGCAGACAGTGCGCAGGTCATCGGTGCCGTCGAATTGGCCGCCAATGCCAGCGTTTGGTTTGGCACCGTGGTGCGTGGTGATACCGAACTGATCAGCATTGGCGAAGGCTCCAACATTCAAGACTGCAGCGTGCTGCACACCGACATGAACAAGCCTTTGACCATTGGCAAAAACGTCACAGTAGGCCACCAAGTGATGCTGCACGGTTGCACCATTGGCGATGAATCCCTCATTGGCATCGGCGCGGTGGTTCTGAATGGCGCCAAAATTGGCAAGAATTGTTTGGTGGGTGCCGGGTCTTTGGTCACCGAGGGCAAAGAGTTTCCCGATGGTTCCATGATCATGGGCTCGCCCGCCAAAGTGGTTCGTGAACTCACGCCCGAACAAGTGCAAGGCCTTCGCATGTCGGCACAACGCTACATCGCCAACGCACATCGCTTTCAATCAGGTTTGAAAAAAATTGTCTGAACTTCATAAATTTCTTTTTGAGGGCTTGCCCGTTCGGGGCGCCGTGGTTCGCTTGACCGATGCTTGGCAAGAGATTCTCAAGCGCCGTGCTGCCAACAACGAAACCGGTGCCTATCCAGCGCCTGTGACTGCCCTTTTGGGTGAGATGTCTGCGGCTGCTGTGTTGATGCAAGCCAACATCAAATTCAATGGTGCTTTGGTCTTGCAGGTCTTTGGTGATGGTCCTGTCAAGTTAGCAGTGGTGGAAGTGCAACCCGACTTTGGGGTGCGTGCAACTGCCACCCTTCAAGCCGAAGTGGCCGCAGATGCCAGCCTGAGTCAGATGGTGAACCAAAACAACGAAGGCCGTTGTGCAATCACCCTGGACCCGCTCGATCGTTTGCCCGGACAGCAGCCTTACCAAGGTGTGGTGCCCTTGTTTGGTGACCAGAAAGAGAAGCTTGAAAAATTGAGCGAAGTGCTGGAGCACTACATGCTGCAATCAGAGCAACTCGATACCACCTTGGTCTTGGCGGCCAACATGGAGGTGGCTGCAGGCATTTTGATTCAACGCTTGCCGTTGGAAGGCGTTGGGAATTTGGCTGGCAAGTACGATGCGGTCGAACGCGAAGCAGCCTTGGGTCAAAGTGAAGACTACAACCGCATTTCAATTTTGGCCAAAAGCTTGAAAGCCGAAGAGTTGTTGGGACTGGACGTTGAGACCGTGTTGCACCGTCTTTTCTGGGAAGAGCCTTTGCTTCGCTTTGAACCTTTGGTAGGCGAAACCGGGCCCAAGTTTCATTGCAGCTGCAGTCGCGAGCGCGTGGGCCGCATGATCAAAGGCTTGGGCGTGGAAGAGGTTGAAAGTATTTTGTCCGAACGCGAAAACATTGAAGTGGGTTGTGAGTTTTGCGGCAAGCAATACCACTTTGACCCCGTTGATGCGGCCAGCCTCTTCACGCAACCCGACGTCACGCCGCCAACGGGTCCTTCAGTTCACTAGCCCTTGGCTTGAAGCAGGTCACTGAACAGGCGATGTTCACAGTCTGCGTCGCTGCATAAATCACAGCGCCAGGCTGTCCTGCCTTGGTTCAAGCCAAACTGCGCCCCCTCGCGTTGTTTTTGCGCTGACTTGAAAGAGGCCAGCTGCTTGCCAATGTCAGCACGAAGTGGATCGATGCCTTGTTGAATCGCCATGAGGGCCGCATTCAAGCGTGCTTCATGTTGGCCATAGATCACCTTGAAAGGGATGCTGGCACTGCTCAGTGCTTGTCGAAGCATGGCATCAATGGGCTCGCGCACATGGGCCCCATCGCGTTGCAAACCATCGGGTACCCACGCAATGTCCAAGCCCATGACCAGGGTCAAATCAAATTGAGCCTGATACGCTAACGCGTCGGCATAGAGGCTTTTGTCTTGAAAAATGAAATCGCTGTAAATGGCGGTCATCAAAGGACTGGTGTCGGCGATGACCCAGCCTGAAGCAAGGCCGAAGATGCGATGGGCTTGTTCTTGCGCAATGTCGGCTTGTTCGTGTTGAAGTGGTGTTCTGCCCCGTGAGTCGCACCATTCGCGCAAAACTTCGGGAACCACCGTGGCACTCAATCCTAGAGATTGAAGGGTTTGGGCAATGCCCAAACTCAAGCTGGTTTTGCCGGTGCTTTCGGCGCCCAAGAGGGCAATGCGAACTGCTTCAGCGCCCATGTTGAGTCCGCCATGCTTTAAGGCCGATGTAGCTGAGGATGGCAAACAACACATACAGCAGGGCGGTTAGCCAAAGTGACTTCACCAACATCAAACCCACTGTGATGATGTTGACCACCAGCCATACCCACCAATTTTCGATTTTCTTTTTGGCGAGTAAATATTGCCCTAGCAAACTGAGGGTCGTGACCAAGGCATCCCAAATGGCCACATCACTGTCGGTGTAGCGGTTTAAAAAATACGCCATGACAGGCCATGCCAACAGGGTGACGGCCGCAGCTTGTTTGAGTTCGATAGAGTTCAGTTGACTTATCTTCAGCGGGGAAACTGTCTGCACGTCGGGGTTGACCGACAGCGTGCCTTTGCGCCATTGATGCCAGCCCCATAACGCAGTCAAAATGAACATCACTTGCAAGGAGGCTTCGCCGTAGAGTTGGCTGTTCCAGAACACCAAGCCGTAAAGGACTGAGCTGAGAATGGCCAAGGGCCAGCCCCAATGTATTTCTTTGATGTTGCAATACACCATGGCCAAGGACAACACGAAACCGGCCAACTCGACCGGGTCCATCATTTTTCGATCTGCACGAAAATTTCGTTGGACTTGACCATGCCCAGTTCATGGCGAGCGCGCTCTTCGACGGCGTTCAAACCTTCTTTCAGGTCGTTCACCTCGGAGCTGAGTTGGCCATTGATGCGCTTGGCTTTGGCATTCAACTCGTTTTGCTCTTTGATTTTATTTTCAAGCTCGATGACAGTGGGAACGCCGCCTTTGCCAAGCCAAATCTGTCCTTGCAAGATCAGCAGCAAGGCGATCAGGACAGCTGGCAAAAAGCGGTTTTCCATGAGCATTGAAAAGGTCTGTGGGTGCGTATGACGGCAGATTAGCGCAAATTGTAAAACGCTGAACGACCTGGGTACTCGGCCACGTCGCCCAAGTCTTCTTCAATGCGCAACAGTTGGTTGTACTTGGCCATGCGATCGCTGCGGCTCATGGAGCCCGTTTTGATTTGACCGGCGTTCAAGCCCACGGCAATGTCGGCTATGGTGGAGTCTTCAGTTTCACCAGAGCGGTGGCTGATAACGGCGGTGTAACCCGCGCGCTTGGCCATCTCGATGGCCGCAAAAGTTTCGGTCAAGGTGCCAATTTGGTTGATCTTGATCAGGATCGAATTGGCAATGCCTTTGTCGATGCCTTCTTTCAAAATCTTGGTATTGGTCACGAACAAGTCGTCGCCCACGATTTGAACTTTTTTGCCCAAACGCTCGGTGAGCAATTTCCAGCCATCCCAGTCGCCTTCGGCCATGCCGTCTTCAATGCTGATGATGGGGTACTTGTCGACCCAAGTGGCCAACATGTCAATCCACTGCTCGCCAGTCAAGGACAAGCCTTCGCCTTCGAGTTCGTATTTACCGTCTTTGTAGAACTCGCTGGCAGCGCAATCGAGGCCAATTGCAATTTGCTCGCCAGCGGTGTAACCGGCTGCGCTGATGGCGTCCAAAATCATTTGGATGGCTGCTTCGTGGTTGGGCACGTTGGGCGCAAAGCCGCCTTCGTCACCCACGGCAATGCTCATGCCTTTGTCGTGAATGATTTTCTTCAAAGCGTGAAATACTTCAGCACCGTAACGCACGGCTTCACGGAAGCTAGGCGCGCCCACAGGAATGATCATCAACTCTTGCAAGTCGAGATTGTTGTTGGCGTGTGCGCCGCCATTGATGACGTTCATCATGGGCACGGGCAATTGGCAGCCGTTCATGCCGCCGAAGTAACGGTACAAGGGCAGGCCAGATTCTTCAGCTGCAGCACGTGCCACGGCCATCGACACAGCCAACATGGCATTGGCGCCCAAGCGGCTCTTGTTGTCGGTGCCGTCCAGGTCGATCAAGGTTTTGTCGAGGAAGGATTGCTCGGAGGCATCGAGGCCCAACACCGCTTCTGAGATTTCGGTGTTGATGTGCTCAACCGCTTTCAATACACCTTTGCCAAGGTAACGGTTCTTGTCGCCATCACGCAATTCGATGGCTTCACGACTGCCGGTAGAAGCGCCAGAAGGCACTGCGGCACGGCCCATCACACCTGACTCTAACAACACATCGCATTCAACGGTGGGGTTGCCGCGGCTGTCCAAAATTTCGCGTCCCACAATGTCAACAATCGCACTCATGTTTACTTCTCTCTGTCTAAATTAAAAATCGTTCAATCCCAAAACCCAAGTCGGATCATGCAATCAATCACTGGAAATTGTTTTCGAGGAAAGGGTTCTTTTTGGTTACTGCGTCAAGTTCCAATAAGGTTTCCAGCAAGGCCTTCATGTGCTGCAAAGGCACGGCATTGGGGCCGTCCGACATGGCTTGTGCAGGGTTGGGGTGTGTTTCCATGAACAGACCTGCCACGCCCACCGCAACGGCTGCACGTGACAAGACCGGCACCATTTCGCGCATGCCGCCAGAGCTGGTGCCTTGGCCGCCAGGCAATTGAACGGAGTGGGTGGCGTCATACACCACGGGTGCGCCTGTTTCTCGCATGATGGCCAAGCTGCGCATGTCGGACACCAAGTTGTTGTAGCCAAAGCTGGCGCCGCGCTCGCAGGCCATGAAGTTGTCTTCGGGCAAGCCAGCATCGCGGGCTGCCGCACGGGCTTTGTCAATCACGTTCTTCATGTCGTGAGGGGCCAAGAACTGACCCTTCTTGATGTTGACCGGTTTGCCCGATTGCGCCACTGCGCGAATGAAGTCGGTTTGACGGCACAAGAAAGCGGGGGTTTGCAACACGTCCACGATGGCGGCCACCGTAGGGATGTCGGCTTCGGTGTGCACATCGGTCAGGATGGGGACCTGAAGTTCACGCTTTACTTTGGCCAAGATTTCCAAACCTTTTTCCATGCCAGGACCGCGGAAGGTGCTGCCAGAAGAACGGTTGGCTTTGTCGTAACTGCTCTTGAAGATGAAGGGGATGCCCAAGGCTGACGTGATCTCTTTCAAGGTGCCGGCCGTGTCCATTTGCAATTGCTCAGATTCAATGACGCAAGGGCCGGCAATCAAAAAGAAGCGCTGGTCTAAGCCAACATTAAATCCGCACAGTTTCATGGTGTTCCTTGTTGGCTTGATTTAAGCAACGGCTTTCAGGTGCTTGGCACCCTTTTGATGGTCAATCGACGCTTTGATGAAAGCGTTGAACAAAGGATGACCATCCCAGGGGGTGGATTTGAATTCAGGGTGGAATTGCACGCCCACAAACCAAGGGTGAACGTTGGTGGGCAGTTCCACAATTTCGGTCAGTTGTTCGCGCTGAGTCAGGGCCGAGATGACCAAGCCTGCTTTGCGCAGCGTGTCGAGGTAGTTCACGTTGGCTTCGTAGCGGTGACGGTGACGTTCTGTGACCACAGGGCCATAGATGTCACGCGCCAAAGTGCCTTCAGACACGTCAGAGCTTTGGGCGCCCAAACGCATGGTGCCACCTAAGTCAGATTGCGCATCGCGAACTTGGATGGTGCCATCGGCATCTTTCCATTCATTGATCAAGGCAATGACGGGGAAGGGTGTGTCGGGTTCAAACTCGGTGCTGTTGGCGTTGGTCAAGCCTGCAACGTGACGCGCATATTCAATGGTGGCCACTTGCATGCCCAGGCAAATGCCAAGGTAAGGCACTTTGCTTTCGCGTGCAAAACGCGCCGTTTGAATTTTGCCTTCAACGCCGCGCTTGCCAAAACCGCCTGGCACCAACACACCATCGAACTTGGCCAACTGCGCCACGGTTTCTGGCGAAATGGTTTCGGAATCGATGTGCTCAATTTTGACGCGCACATGGTTGCGCATGCCGGCATGGCGCAAAGCCTCGTTGACCGATTTGTAGCTGTCGGACAGTTCAACGTATTTGCCCACCATGGCAATGGTCACTTCACCTTGCGGGTGTTCGGTTTCATAAACCAAATCGTCCCAACGTTTGAGGTTGGCAGGCGGTGTGTTGATGTGCAAACGGTCGCAGATGAGGCCATCCAAACCTTGCTCGTGCAACACGCGTGGCACTTTGTAAATGGTGTCAACGTCAGGCATGGAAATCACGCCCCAGCTTTGTACATTGGTGAAAAGAGAGATTTTGTCTTTCTCGTCTTCAGGAATCATGCGATCAGCACGGCACAGCAGCGCGTCGGGCTGAATGCCGATTTCGCGCAGTTTTTGCACAGTGTGCTGGGTGGGCTTGGTTTTCAGTTCGCCCGCTGCGGCAATCCATGGCACATAAGTGAGGTGGACGAAGGCAGCGTTGTTGGGGCCGAGGCGCAAGCTCAGTTGGCGAACGGCTTCGAGGAAGGGCAGGGACTCGATGTCGCCCACAGTGCCGCCAATTTCAACGATGGCCACATCGACCGCTTCAGGGGTGCCAAAGCCTGCACCGCGTTTGATGTAGTCTTGAATTTCGTTGGTGATGTGGGGTATGACCTGAACGGTTTTACCCAAGTAGTCACCCCGGCGTTCTTTTTCAAGCACGCTTTTGTAGATTTGACCCGTGGTGAAGTTGTTGGCCTTCTTCATGCGGGTGTTAATGAAGCGCTCGTAGTGGCCCAAATCTAGGTCGGTTTCGGCGCCATCGTCGGTGACAAACACTTCACCGTGTTGAAACGGTGACATGGTGCCTGGGTCGACGTTGATGTACGGGTCCAGCTTGATGAGGGTGACTGAGAGGCCTCGCGATTCGAGGATCGCGGCGAGAGAGGCGGAGGCAATTCCCTTACCCAGGGAAGACACCACACCACCGGTGACGAAGACGAATTTGGTCATGTCCAGGACGGGATGCTGAGCACCCGGGAGATGGAAAACGAGATTATAAAGGTCTCCTGATCTGCTACATTGCCGAACATGAACGATTTGCACGGAAAACGCATTGTTTTAGGACTCACCGGCGGCATCGCCTGCTTCAAAGCGGCGGAGCTTTGTCGCTCGCTGGTCAAGGCGGGCGCGCAAGTGCAAGTGGTGATGACCGAGGCCTCAGCCCAATTCATCACCCCCGTCACCATGCAAGCCTTGTCTGGCCAAGCTGTCTATACCTCGCAATGGGATGCCCGTGAGGGCAACAACATGGCGCACATCAATTTGAGTCGTGAGGCCGACGCCATCTTGATTGCACCGGCCAGTGCCGATTTCATGGCCAAACTGATTCATGGCAAGGCCGATGAGTTGCTCAGCCTGATGTGCCTGGCCAGACCCCTGCAAAAGGTTCCCTTGATTTTGGCGCCCGCCATGAACCGCGAAATGTGGGCGCATCCAGCCACCCAGCGCAATGTGGCGCAATTGAAGGCCGATGGTTCACATGTCCTAGATGTAGGACAAGGTGATCAGGCTTGCGGCGAAACCGGTGACGGCCGCATGCTGGAGGCCGAGGAAATTGTTGAAGAGCTGCGCGCTTTTTGGACTCCCAAAGTGTTGGCGGGCCGACAGGTGTTGATTACCGCAGGTCCCACCTACGAAGCCATTGACCCCGTGCGCGGCATTACCAATTTGTCGAGCGGCAAAATGGGTTTTGCAATTGCGCGTGCAGCGCAGCACGCTGGCGCCAAGGTCACCTTGGTCGCTGGGCCCGTCAGTTTGCCTACGCCTCGAGGGGTGTTGCGTGTGGATGTGCGATCTGCATTGCAAATGCACGATGCTGTTAACCACGCTGCACCGCATGCCAGCGTCTTCATTGCGGCCGCTGCGGTGGCCGATTGGCGTCCAGCCTCGGCTGCTGATCAAAAAATCAAGAAAGACGGCTCGGGTGAAACGCCTGAGCTCAGCTTTGTTGAGAACCCTGATATTTTGGCCACCGTCGCCAAGTCACCCCGTGCACAAAGTGGCGAGTTGTATTGCGTCGGCTTTGCAGCTGAAAGCCACGACCTGCTGGCGCATGCCACCGCCAAACGCGCACGCAAAGGTGTGCCTTTGTTGGTGGGCAACATTGGCCCCAGCACCTTTGGTCAAGATGACAATGCCTTGTTGTTGGTGGATGCACAAGGCGCCAAAGAACTTCCGCGCGATACCAAAACCAAGTTGGCTCATGATTTGATTCAAGACATTGCCAGCCGCCTTCGCACACCCTGAACGCTTTCACTTCAAGCAAATTCTGAGCGCTTACCCATCATGATGAACGTTGACGTCAAAATCTTAGACCCTCGCATGGCCGATCAATTGCCTGCCTACGCCACACCGGGCAGTGCCGGTCTCGATTTGCGCGCCTGCTTGGATGCGCCCATCACCCTGCAGCCCAATGCTTGGCAATTGATTTCAACAGGCCTGTCGGTGTACCTCAAAGATCCCGGCTATGCCGCCATGTTGTTGCCGCGATCAGGTTTGGGGCACAAGCACGGCATTGTGCTCGGCAACTTGGTTGGATTGATCGACAGCGATTACCAAGGTCCCCTCATGGTGAGTTGCTGGAATCGCAGTCAAGAAGCCTTCACGATCCAGCCCATGGAGCGCATTGCTCAAATGGTCATCGTGCCTGTGGTGCAGGCACGCTTCAATGTGGTGACCGAATTTGATGCGCCTAGTGAGCGCGGTGAAGGTGGCTACGGCTCAACTGGCAAACGTTGAGTTGTGTGGAACATCCGCATGCAATTGCGGCTGCTCGTTCATCTTTAACTTCAGTGCAACAAGCCGCCTGTATCGGGCGCATCACCAATTTCAATCTTGAAAAAGCCTGTGCCGCAGGTGCCAGCTTCTTGCTCTTGCTCTGTGGCAATGCGCACATGGTTGACCTTCAAACTGAGACGAAGGGCAATGCCAGACAAAGGGTGATTGCCATCTAGCACCACATGCTCGGGGTAGATCTCTGTGATGGTGTACAGCACATTGCGCGGCGCATCGGGGTTGCAGGCCGCTGGCAAAGCGGTGCCCTCAATGGTGAGGCCTTCTTGGATGTCTTTGGGGAAGAGGGCGCGCGGCTCTAAGAAAAGCAAGTTTTCATCGAAATCGCCAAAAGCATCTTCGGGTTCAAGGTGCAGGTCGACTTTGGCACCTACGCTGTGCCCTTGTAGTGCTTCTTGAATTTTGGGCAGCAAATCATGACCGCCCACATAGAAAGCCACGGGCTCGTCGAGTTCGTCCAAAACTTCGCCCAAAGTATCTTTGAGCGTCCAGGTCAGTTCGACCACACATTGAGAAGTAATATCCATCCCAGAATTGTCGCAGTTTTGAAATCGATTTGAATCAAGTTCCTATGCAAAAAAACACAGCTTTAGCATTGTTGGGTGGCTTAACGCCCGAACAGTTTATGAAACGCCACTGGCAGAAAAAGCCTTTGTTGATTCGCCAAGCCCTACCAGACATGAAGCCGCTCATCGAGCGCAGCCAATTGTTAGAGATGGTTGAAAGTGAAGAAGTTGAGTCTCGTCTCATTGTGCGCAAAGGCGCCAAATGGACCTTGAAAAAAGGGCCGATGGGGCGCAAGAGCTTGCCCTCCCTGAAGACACCCGATTGGACGGTGTTGATCCAAGGCGTCGATTTGCACAATGACGCGGTTCACAGCTTGTTGCAACAGTTTCGCTTTGTGCCCGATGCACGTCTGGACGATTTGATGATCAGTTTTGCGTCTGAGGGTGGCGGTGTGGGGCCCCACTTTGACAGCTACGACGTGTTTTTATTACAGGCGCATGGGCAACGCAAATGGCGCATCGGACGGCAAAAGAAGTATGAATTGCAGGAGGGTGTGCCTCTCAAGATTTTGAAAGATTTCAAGCCGGAAGCTGAGTTTGTCTTGAATCCAGGTGACATGCTCTATTTGCCGCCTGGCTATGCACACGACGGTGTCGCGGTCGGTGAGTGCATGACCTATTCGGTCGGTTTCAGGGTGCCGCGCAGTGCTGAACTGGCCAGCGAGTTGTTGATGGGCTTGTCCGAAGAAGTGACGGAAGACCAGGGCACCGCCAGCGATTTGCTCTACCAAGATCCGCACCAAACCGCTGCAATTCAAGATGCCAGCGTTCCAAAAGCTTTGCAGGAATTTGCAGTCCAGTCTGTGGCCAAAGCTCTGAATGATCCCCAAATTTTGAATTGCTTGCTAGGCGAATCGCTCACCGAGCCCAAACCCAATGTCTGGTTTGATGCGCCAGAATTTGATGAACTCCCCCGTTTTGAATGGCCAGCTCAGATACGTTTAGATCGACGGACCAAGATGTTGTTCGATGCAAAACACATTTTCATCAATGGGGAAAGCTTCAGGGCCGCAGGCAAAGATGCCAAGTTATTGCGCAAGTTGGCCAATGAAAAGACCTTGTCCAAGGCCTTGGCCTCTCAGCTCAGTGATAACGCGGCCGAATTGATGCAGGCCTGGTGGAAAGAGGGTTGGTGGCACTGTGAGGCCAGCAGTGCACCAAGCGCTTGATATATAAAGCTATAATTCGAGGCTGAACAGTGAGAGCTCGAGTGCTTGCTGTTCTGTCAACAGGGTTTATTCTAATCTTGATGGCAATTTCCCGGAAATTGTTTTTTCACTAACTTTAAGGAAAATAATCATGAACAAGTCTCTCGTTTTGGCTGCCGTGATCGCTGCTGCTGCTTTGGCTGCTTGCGGTAAAAAAGAAGAAGCTGCTCCTGCACCAGCCCCCGCTGCTGCTGCACCAGCACCTGCTGCTGAAACACCAGCTGCACCTGCTGCTGATGCCAAGCCTGCTGACGCTGCGGCTGCACCTGCCGCTGCTGCTCCTGCAGAAGCTCCTAAGAAGTAATTCTTGGCAGTCAAAAAAACCCCGCAGTGCGGGGTTTTTTTTCGTCTTGATTTTTGATTTATTTGATCTCGTCTGCCAGCAGCTTGATGATCTTGTCGGCATTGGCCGAACTTTCTGGTATGCCATCGGCGCCTTGTACTTGAACCGTTGAAACATCGCCCTTGCTGGTGACAGCAATGCGGTATTTGGCCAAGGCTGGCGTGGTTTTTTCGCTCGAGAACAATTTGGCAAAAAAGCCAGGTTCTTTGTCTGAGGTGCCAGGGGGCGCGTAGCGAACAAAGAACACACCTTGCGCGCGATCGCGGTCTTCGACGGTAAAGCCTGTGCGGTCAATGGCCACACCTACTCTGCGCCATGCGCGGTCAAATCCATCCTGAATCTCAATGGCGGGCAATTGATTGAGCTTGGTAACCTTGACGTCAGACGCCATGCCAGTTGTGGCGCGGGCGGCTGGCGCGGCAGCAGCGACAGCCGTCGAAGCGGAGGACAAGTTTTGTCCGCCAAGACGCAGCATCATGCGACGCAAGAATTCAACTTCCAATTCCACATCGGCTTCACGCGGTGTCCAAACCGTTTGATCCTTCAAGGTACTGGTATAAATCTCTTTCATGCCGCGGTGCGTGACCGTAATTTCCAGACCTTTGTCGGTACGCTCAATGCGCGTTCTAAAGCGATCGCGTTCACCCGTGGAGTAGAGTGAGTCAAACATTTTGCCGACAGCTTTTCTGAGAAAGTCTTGGGGCAACTTGGCGCGATTCTCGGCCCAGTCAGTTTCCATGATGCCCAATTCAGGCTGATCGGTGGTGAGCACAAAGCCATTGTCTTTCCAGAATTCGCGCAGCGGTTCCCAAACCGAATCGGCGCTGCGTTGGACGACCAAATAACGCTGCGTGCCATTGCGCACAATTCGGACATCGCCCGCTTGGTTGGTGGCGGTGCCTGCATCGTTGGCGGTACGGGCTGCCGGTGCTGCTGCACTGGCCAATGCGCTGGCAGAGCCTGCCACTTGGTAACGCGAGTCGCGCTTCAATTGTGTGAGGTCTGGCGGAATCTCAAGCGTAGGCGCCTGGCTGGCGCTTTTGTAATCGATTTTGCTTTCTTCCAAAGTAGAGCAACCTGCAAGCAAACAGGTGAGGGCCGCAGCGCTGGCCAATGTGGTCAATTGACGAGGCATAGTTACAAATCGATTCACGAGGATTCCTTAAATGAGTCCGCTTGCACGCAACGCGGCTTCCACCACAGGTTGCTGAGGTGTTGACAGTTCGGTCATAGGCAAGCGCAATGTGCCGCCGCAAAGTCCCATGCGTTTCATGGCCCATTTCACTGGGATAGGGTTGGCTTCGACAAATAAATTTTTGTGCACAGGCATCAATTTGAATTGAATTTCCATGGCTTTTTGAACATTGCCTGCCATGGCCGCAACGCACAATTCATGCATCAAACGCGGCGCCACGTTGGCAGTGACACTGACATTGCCTTTGCCACCGCACAGCATCAATGCAACCGCTGTAGGATCATCACCCGAATACACCGCAAATTCTTTGGGCAAATCGCGAATGAGCCACTGAGCGCGTTCGATGTTGCCTGTGGCTTCTTTGATACCGACGATGCCAGGGACTTGAGCCAAACGCAACACAGTGTCGTGCTGCATGTCGGCCACGGAACGGCCGGGCACGTTGTACAAAATGATGGGCAAGTTAGGCACTGCTTCGGCGATGGCTTTGAAGTGCTGGTACATGCCTTCTTGGGTGGGCTTGTTGTAATAGGGCACCACTTGCAATTGGCAGTCGGCGCCGACGCTTTTGGCAAACTTGGCCAATTCGATGGCTTCCGCTGTGGAGTTGGCGCCACAGCCCGCCATGATGGGCACGCGGCCTTTGGCTTGTTCGACAGACACGCGGATGATCTCGCGGTGCTCTTCAACATTCACGGTGGGAGACTCACCCGTGGTGCCCACCACGCCAATGCAGTCTGTGCCTTCGGCAATGTGCCAGTCGATCAATTTTCGCAGGCTGGCGTAGTCCACCGAACCGTCCTCCAGCATGGGGGTGATGAGGGCGGGGATACTGCCAGTAATGGGTTGGAAAGTTTTCGTCATGGCGAATGAATAAAGCGACAAATAAGCATTCTAACGACAGCCAAGGCCAATCTGTTGACCAGAAGCCGGGACTTGTGGGGTGGCCACAATGCGCTGTACAAATTTAGGGGGTTGTTCGGAGAAGCCGTCTTCGTAGGCGATGACGTGCATCTTTGCGCAAGTCTGCAGCAATTCGCCAGGTTTGAGCAAAAAGTCAGGCCTGGACGGTTTGCCAATTTTTTCATGGCCTAGGGCAAAGGTCTCGTAAATCAAGAAGCCGTGTGGCTTGAGGCTTTCCAAAATGCGCGGCATCAAAGGTCGCCACAGGTAATGGGTCACGATCACGGCGTCAAAAAGCTGCCCCTCCAAAGGCCAAGGGCCGCCCTCGATGTCTGCTTCCAACACTTGACCATAGGCTTGGGCTGTCGCCAAAGCTTCGGCTGAGCGGTCAACGCCAGTGCATTGATGGCCATGTCCCGCCAACCAGCGCATGTGCCGGCCAGCACCACAAGCCAAGTCGAGCACTTGGCTTTGAGGGGGCAGGAGATGAGTCCAGCGGGTGACCCAGGCTGAAGGATCTTCGGTTCCGTGCATGTGTGTTGCTTTCCAATGCGTTTCTATCAACTGCCGCCATGATGCCTGAATGTTCCTGTATGTCCTGGGGTTGGCCGGGACTGTGAATTTATCCAGTATTTTGTTTGATTTCACACTACAATCTGCGCCCATGGCTACTACTACCTCTTCCAATTCATCTCCCGAATACGGCGAAGGCTCCATTCGAGTCTTGAAAGGCTTAGAGCCTGTCAAACAACGTCCGGGCATGTACACCCGCACCGACAACCCCTTGCACATCGTTCAAGAAGTGCTCGACAACGCGGCCGACGAGGCGCTGGCGGGTTACGGAAAAAAGATCAAAGTGGTGTTGCACACCGACGGCTCGGTCAGCATCGAAGACGACGGTCGTGGCATTCCATTTGGTTTGCACCCTGAAGAAAAAGCCCCCGTCATTGAGTTGGTGTTCACGCGCTTGCATGCAGGCGGCAAGTTTGACAAAGGCAAGGGCGGCGCCTACAGCTTTTCGGGTGGTTTGCATGGCGTGGGTGTGAGTGTTACCAACGCCTTGGCCAAACGCCTGGAAGCCACCAGCTACCGCGAAGGCCAAGTGGCCACGCTGGCGTTTTCTGGCGGCGATGTGGTCGAAGCCTTGGTGACTCGCAAAGCGGGCGAGGGCGATCGCAAACAGGGCACCACGGTGCGCGTGTGGCCCGACGCCAAGTATTTCGAATCCAGTGCCTTGCCCATGGCCGAGCTCACGCATTTGCTGCGCAGCAAAGCGGTGCTCATGCCTGGCGTCACGGTCACGTTGCTGAACGAAAAAACCAAGGACACCCAAACTTGGCAATACAAAGCGGGCCTGCGTGATTACCTCATGCAAACACTCACCGGAGACCCGGTCATTCCTTTGTTCGAAGGTGAAGGTTTTGCCGATGGCAACAACGACAGCTTTGCTGAAGGCGAGGGTGCCAGTTGGGCGGTGGCCTTCACCGAAGACGGTCAACCTGTGCGTGAGAGTTATGTCAACCTGATTCCCACCAGTGCCGGTGGCACGCACGACAGTGGCCTGCGTGATGGCTTGTTCACGGCGGTGAAGAGCTTCATTGAACTGCACAGCTTGTTGCCCAAGGGCGTGAAGTTGATGCCTGAAGACGTGTTTGCACGTGCCAGTTTTGTGCTGTCGGCCAAAGTGCTCGATCCCCAATTCCAAGGACAAATCAAAGAGCGTTTGAACTCGCGCGATGCCGTGCGATTGGTGTCCAGTTTCGTGAGACCCACCATGGAGTTGTGGCTCAATGAGCACGTCGAGTACGGCAAAAAATTGGCCGAGCTGGCCATCAAGGCGGCGCAGCATCGCCAGAAGGCAGGTCAAAAAGTTGAGAAGCGCAAGAGCTCTGGCGTGGCAGTGTTGCCAGGCAAACTGACCGATTGCGAAAGCAAAGACATTGCGCACAACGAAGTGTTCTTGGTCGAGGGCGACTCTGCAGGTGGCAGCGCCAAGATGGGTCGCGACAAAGAATGCCAAGCCATTTTGCCGCTGCGCGGTAAAGTGCTCAACACGTGGGAAGTTGATCGCGATCGCCTGTTTGCCAACAACGAAATTCACGACATTTCGGTGGCCATTGGCGTTGATCCGCATGGCCCTAACGACTCACCCGATTTGTCGGGTTTGCGCTACGGCAAGATTTGCATCTTGAGTGATGCCGATGTGGATGGTTCTCACATCCAAGTCTTGTTGCTGACCTTGTTCTTCCGTCATTTCCCCAAGTTGATCGAAACCGGCAATGTGTTTGTCGCGCGTCCGCCACTGTTCCGTGTGGATGCACCAGCACGCGGCAAGAAACCAGCTGCCAAAATGTACGCATTGGATGAAGCTGAGTTGCAAAGCATGCTCGATAAACTGCGCAAAGATGGCGTGCGCGAAGGCGCATGGAGCATCAGCCGATTCAAGGGCTTGGGCGAGATGAGTGCCGAGCAGTTGTGGGAAACCACGCTGAACCCCGACACGCGCCGTTTGTTGCCCGTGCAACTGGGTAATTTGGATTTTGCACAAACAGAAAGTTTGATCACGCAACTGATGGGCAAAGGCGAGGCCGCCGCTCGTCGTGAACTCATGGAATTGCATGGCGATGCCATTGAGGTGGACATTTAATCATGAACGATCAACCCACTTTAGACCTTCAAAACAGCGAGTCCGATGACTCGCTGAATTTGGCCACTTACGCACAACGCGCCTACCTTGAATATGCATTGAGCGTGGTCAAAGGCCGCGCACTGCCCGATGTGTGCGATGGCCAAAAACCAGTACAGCGACGCATTCTCTATTCCATGTCCCGCATGGGTTTGGGCTTCTCTGGTGCGACAGGTGCCAAGCCCGTCAAAAGTGCGCGTGTGGTGGGCGATGTGCTGGGTCGTTTTCACCCTCACGGTGACCAAGCCGCCTACGATGCATTGGTGCGCATGGCTCAAGATTTCAGCCAGCGATATCCGCTGATTGATGGTCAAGGCAACTTCGGTAGCCGCGACGGTGATGGCGCAGCGGCTATGCGTTACACAGAAGCGCGACTTTCCAAAATCACCACTTTGCTGTTGGATGAAATTGACCAAGGCACGGTCGATTTCATTCCCAATTACGATGGCTCAACTGAAGAGCCGCGCCAACTGCCAGCGCGTTTGCCTTTTGTGTTGATGAACGGTGCCAGTGGCATTGCGGTGGGTTTGGCCACCGAAATCCCAAGCCACAACTTGCGCGAGGTGGCCGATGCTTGCGTGGCCCTCATCAAGTCGCCCAAATTGACGGACGAGGAATTGTTCGCACTGATTCCTGGTCCCGACTTTCCAGGCGGCGGTCAAATCATCAGCCCAGCCTCTGACATTGCGGATGCGTATCGCACCGGTCGTGGTTCTCTCAAGGTGCGCGCGCGTTGGAAGATTGAAGACATGGCGCGCGGCCAATGGCAATTGGTGGTCACTGAGTTGCCCATTGGTGTCAGCTCGCAAAAAGTGCTGGAAGAAATTGAAGAGCTCACCAACCCCAAAGTGAAGGCTGGCAAGAAAGCCCTGAGTGCAGACCAAATGCAACTCAAGGCCAGCATCTTGTCAGTGCTCGATGTGGTGCGCGATGAGTCCAGCAAAGATGCTGCAGTGCGCTTGGTGTTTGAGCCCAAGACCAGCCGCATTGAACAGCAAGAATTGATCACAGCTTTGCTGGCGCACACCAGCTTGGAGACCTCGTCACCCATCAACATGACTTCGGTTGGCATTGATGGCAAGCCCGTGCAAAAGTCATTGCGTCAAATGATTTCGGAATGGATCACATTCCGTCAGCAAACCATTGTGCGCCGCTCTGAGCATCGCTTGGGCAAGGTGATGGACCGCATTCACATTTTGGAAGGCCGTCAGTTGGTGTTGCTCAACATCGACGAGGTGATCGCCATCATTCGCCAAAGCGATGAGCCCAAGCAAGCCTTGATGGACCGCTTCAAACTGAGCGAACGCCAAGCCGAAGACATTCTTGAAATTCGACTGCGCCAATTGGCCCGTTTGGAAGGCATCAAGATTGAGCAAGAGCTCAAGGAATTGCGCTCAGAGCAAACTCAACTTGAAGAAATATTGGCCAATCCAGCAACGCTCAAACGCTTGATGGTCAAGGAAATTGAACAAGACGCCAAGACATTCGCCGATCCGCGACGCACCCTTATTCAAGAAGAAAAGAAGGCTGTGGCTGAAGTCAAAGTGGTGGACGAACCTGTCACAGTGGTGGTGTCACAAAAAGGCTGGGTGCGTGCACGCCAAGGCCATGGTCACGACGCAAGCAGTTTTGCATTCAAGTCAGGCGACGGTTTGTATGGCACCTTTGAATGTCGCACGGTCGATACCTTGCTGGCATTTGGGACCGCCCAAAAAGGCAGTGGTCGCGTTTACTCTGTGCCCGTGGCGTCATTGCCAGGCGCGCGGGGCGATGGTCAGCCCATCACCACCCTGATTGAACTGGAGGCGGGTACGCAAGTGGCGCATTTCTTTGCAGGTCCTGCCAACGCCACTTTGTTGCTGTCCAGTTCGGGTGGGTATGGCTTCATGGCCACCGTGGAAAACATGATCTCGCGCCAAAAAGGCGGCAAATCATTCATCACAGTCGGAGAGGGCGAATTGGTGTGCGCGCCTTCACATGTTTCGGGCTCCAGTGCCACGCCGGCTGTAGGTGCGTCGCCGATGCCGGCAGCCACACATGTTGCTTGTGCTTCAACAGGCGGCCGCATTCTCACATTTGAAATCAGCGAACTCAAGTTGATGGAGAAGGGCGGACGCGGTTTGATGTTATTGGACCTTGAAGCCAAAGACACCTTGGCCGGTGCAGCGGCTTACACCCGCAGTGTGAAGCTGACGGGCATTGGCCGTGGTGGCAAAGACCGCGAGGAGACTTTGGAAATTCGCAGTTTGAACAATGCGCGTGCAGCCCGTGCGCGCAAAGGCAAAGCTGCTGATCTGGGTTTTAAACCCACACAAATCTCACGCGTGGAATAAGCATCCGTTCACCGCGTGGTCTCTGCAAGGCACCTTCTGAGGTGCCTTGTTTTTTGGAAGACTGTGCATCAATGCTTAGGCGCGAAATGCATGCGCGGTACAAATTGGTAGGTTGAACGCCAGCAGGTGGCCAGAAGCTCTTCGGGTCCGTGGCGATGCGTTAATTTTTTACGCAAACGCGACACACACACTTGCAATCGCTTGTTGTTGTAAAAGTCTGAAAGGCCCCAGATGGCCTTTTCAAGGGCATCGCTGCGCAACGCTTGTTCGGGGGCCATGGCCAATTGCGTGAGCAGCACCGTTTCCATGGCCGTTAGGTCAATGGCGTTGTTGGCAGGGCCTGTTAACAACGCTCTGACGGGGTCAATGGTCCAACCTGTTTTGACGGTTCGAGGGAGTCGGGCGGCCAAACGTTGCACGATGGCGATCAACTCAATGGTGTTGAAGGGTTTGCTGATGCAAACATCGGCGCCTGCCGCAATGGCCGCAATTCTTTCTTCAGGCTGAGAGGCTGGCGCCACCATGATGACGCGAAGCTCTGGGTGTTTGGCCAATTGCGACGCCAGGGTCAAACTTTGTTCGCCCAAGGTAACCGCATCCAAGATCACCACATCGCACATGCCTTGAACATTTTGTTGATTCAGCTCGTCGGGATGCTTGCAGTGAATGCCCTGCATGCCCGTGCTGCTCAGGTGCGCCAGCACCTGTTCGGCCAAGTGGTGATCTTGTTCAACGAAGCTGACGCAGAGTGGTTTCATGACAGATTTCCTTGTTTAAATGTTTACTTAAGAACTCATCCTAATTCTTTTTGTATACATTTATGAGCACCTTGTAAGTAATAAATTAAATAAAAGATACTCTTATTTACAGAAAATCGACATTTCTCCTCTCAAAGCTTCAATTTTTACATTGCCTTTCCAGCAACTTGCATAGATAGACAATGTGGTGAATTTGTTGAATATGGGGTTTGAAGTGTCGATTCACACTTCAAACCTGATGATTTAAGCGATTTCAGCAATCAATTCAATTTCGACGCAAGCGCCCATGGGCAATTGCGCCACACCAAAGGCACTGCGCGCATGGATGCCAGCATCGCCAAAAACCTGGCCCAGCAATTCACTGCAACCATTGGTAACCAGATGTTGCTCGGTGAAGTCGGCCGTGGAATTGACCAAGCTCATGACTTTGACAATGCGTTTAACCTGATTGAGATCGCCTACAGCTGCCTGCAGGGTGCCCATCAAATCAATGGCCACTGCGCGCGCGGCCAGTTTGCCTTCTTCGGTTTGAACGTTCTTGCCAAGCTGGCCGGCCCAAACTTGGCCCTCTTTTTTGGAAATGTGACCACTGAGGAACACCAAATTGCCCGTTTTGACGAAGGGCACGTAGGCCGCTGCAGGCGTTGCAACGGGGGGCAAGGTGATGTGAAGTGATTCGAGGCGTTTGTAGACGGACATGTTGATCTCAGTTTCAAAAAATTAAATGGGCTCCACAGTGACACTGACTTGCAATGTGTGGTTCGTGCCACCTTGTAAGACGCCACGCAAGGGCGAGACGTCGGCAAAATCTCGGCCAACAGCCAGACGCACATAGTCTTCGCCCGGACTGCACCAGCCTTCTCGATTGTTGGTGGGATCGAAATCGTACCAAGATTCTGAACCCGTCGATGCATCCATCTGGGGCACACGCAAGGATACCCATGCGTGCGACGCATCGCTGCCAATCAGCCGAGCTTGTCCGGGTGGTGGTTCTGTCAATAAATAGCCGCTGACATACCGTGCCGCCAAGCCCATGCTGCGCAAACAAGCCAGCATGACGTGTGCAAAGTCTTGGCATACGCCTCGTTTGTTGGCCAGCACCGTCAATGCAGGGGTGCTGATGTCGGTGCTCAAGGATTCGTACTTGAATTCGGTGTGGATGCGTTGCATCAGATCACGGACAGCTTCAATCAAGGGTCGACGAGGGGTAAAGCTACTGAGCGCATAGCCTTTGAATGCCTGATCAATGGGGGCATGGTGAGATGCATAAGCAAAGGGGGTGGCGTCGTCGCTAGCTTGACCCGCTCTGTATTGGTAGACCCCTTGGGCTTGCTCCCAAGTGAGCGTTTCAGCATGGTCTTGTAAAGCTTTTGCTTGTGAAAGGGGCAAGGGATAGGTTTCCAGCGTGGATTGCGCATGAACCTGCAAAGTGTTGTGAGCGACGGGCAGTGACAAATAGCAGCGGTGGTTGCCAAATGCATCGGGTTGACGCCTGAGCTTTGGCGAGACAGGCAAGGAGCTGAAAGAATGCGTGATGCAAGTTTGGCAAGGCGTGTTGACGGGCTCGAGATGCGCCACATGCTGCGCCGTGACCACCATGGGGCTGTAGCTGTAGTGTGTTTCGTGCGTGATGCGAAGTTTCATAAGCAATGTCTTAACTTGCGCCAACGCTTCGTTGTGCTTCATCACTGTGTGAGAAAAATAAACTGTTCAGCTGATCCGAAACACTTCGCGCTGTTTGCCGGCAATGGCTGAGCAGCACCAGAAGTTCCGGGCTGGGATGCAGGCCATCTGCTGAAAGTGATGAGAAATCGACTTTCGATAACACAGGGATTTTGTGCGACATCTCTTCGGTGGCGCCGTTGGCAAGGTGACCCATTTTGGCCAATCGACCGCGCAATGTTTGCGCCACCCAACCCAAGGCTCGTGGATTGTCAGTGTGCGTCAGCAACAGCTCGAGCATGGCACCCAAGGTTCGACTTTGCTGGTATTGCGCATGAAAGCTGATGGTGCTGTCAAACAAAGTCAACACCGCATCAAAGCCTGCTTGGCTTTGCAGGCAACCTGTCTCAATGGCTGTGGCGAGGGCATGCGCCAAAAAATCTAAGCGCTCAATGTGACGGCCAATTGACAGCAGGCGCCAACCATCGTCGCGTGACATGCGATCGGTTTGTGCGCCCGTGAGCGCAGCCATCAATTGGCTGGTGCGTGCTAAGAGTTGTTGTGCCCAGACGCTGGTCGCCACAGGCGCATCGTTTTCTTGTGGTTGAAAAAATGCATTTTCAGTTTGTTCAATCAAGGTCCAATGCTCAGGCGACAAACGCTCTCGCACTGCGGCGGCAGCCAGTTTGATAGCGCGCAAGTTGTAGCCCACACCCGTGGTGTTTTGGGTGTCCCAAAAACCTGCAATCAGTGCACGTTCAAACACACGCTTCGACTGCTGAGCTTGCACAACGCCAGGGTTCACCAATCCATGTACGACGCAAAGCTGCGTGAGCCAATCTAACAATTGAGGGCTGTGCTGTGCTTCGCTGTTCAAGGTGTTGAGGGCCAGTTTGGACAAGCGCAAGGTGTTCTCAGTTCGCTCTGAGTAGCGTCCCATCCAAAATAAATTTTCTGCTGCACGACTGGTCACCAAACGATGGCGCTGTGAACTGGTAACAAACACAGCTTCCTGGGCAGAGGGCTTGGTTTTTTCAGCGGGGGATGAGGCCTTCGTCGAAGCATCTGGGGCCAAGACCCAAACGTCGGCGCTGCTACCACCTTGCTGCATTGAAGCAATGCCGTTTTGAGTGCCCAATCGCGCCAAGCCGCCTGGCAAGACTTGCCAGCCACCTTCTTCATTGGCCAACACAAAAACGCGCAAGATGACTGGACGCGATGGCATCGAGCGCAAGTTGGCAAAGGTAGGGGTGTGCGACAGCGGAATGAAACTTTGCACAGTGTGCGCTTCGGGATTCTCTTGAATGCGCGCTTGCCATGCTTCTAGAGCTCGCCAATCAAGGCGATGGCCCATCACAGGCTCAAAACTGGTGCGACCTGGGGTGTAGGGGTAAGTCGGTTTGATGACGCATTCTTGAAGTCGCGGCAAGACATCGTTCATGGCAGCTTGTTCGCCACACCACCAACTGGGAATGGCAGGCAACAGCAACTCTTCTTGCAAGAGCGTTTGCGAGAGCTTGGGCAGAAAACCCAGCAGTGCATTGGACTCTAAGAAGCCAGAGCCTGGCGTGTTGGCCACCAAGACATTGCCCGCCCGAACGGCTTGCAACAAGCCTGGCACACCCAATGTGGACTCTGCGCGAAGTTCCAAGGGGTCGAGCCAGTCATCGTCGACACGCTTGAGCAAGCCATGCACGGGTTGAAGCCCCTCGAGTGTTTTCAAATACAGCTTTTCGTCACGCACCAGCAGGTCGTTGCCTTGCACCAAGGAGAGGCCCAAGTAACGTGCCAAATAGGCTTGCTCAAAATAAGTTTCGTTGTAAGGGCCCGGTGTCAGTAAAGCAATGTGAGCCTGCATGCCAGCACTGGTTCGCAGCTTCAGCGCATTGACAAAGGACCGATAGGACTCTGCCAATGCACGCACAGGCATGGCTTCGAAGGCGCGCGAAAACTGGTTGGAAATGATTTGGCGGTTTTCCAGCAAATAGCCCAAACCAGAGGGCGCTTGCGTTCTTTGGGACAACAACCACCAGCAACCATCAGGCCCTTTGACAAGATCGAAGGCTGCCAAATTCAAATGCCGTCCGCCCACAGGTGAGCTGCCTTGCATGGCATGCAAATAGCCCGCATGGCCTTGGACCAGCGCATAGGGAATGGCACCTTGTTTCAAGAGATGCTGCATGCCATAAACATCGGACATGATGCCCTCAAGCAGGCGCATGCGCTGGACCACACCCGTTTCAATTTGAGACCAATCTTGCGCCGTCAAAAGTAGCGGCAGCAAATCTAGAGACCAAGGCCGCTGAGGTTGGTCAGCATTGGCATAGACGTTGTAAGTCATGCCGTTGTCGCGAACTTGCCGCATCATGGCGTCGTGGCGCGCAGGCAAACTTTGAATGCCTTCAGAACCTAGGTGCGATAAAAATTCTGTCCATGCCGTATTGGCGGTTTGCTTGGCCGCAGACAAATGCTTAGGAACGTCGTACACTTTGCTGACGCCACCACGCATCTCATCCCAATGACCCGTGGGGGCTACATCGATGTCTCTGACGATGGCTTGCACCATGGCCGCTGAATCGACAGTGGCTTGCGCGCCTTGGGTGTTGGCGGAAAAAGGGTTGTTGTTAAATTCCACAATGCGTCAATTGTCACCTCATCTGACCCGGCGCAGGTCCAATGTGAACGGAAATTCTGGACTGGCCGCCAATTCAATGTTGGCGGGCGGCATGGCCATGCGACCTGGTGTGTGGCCCATTCTGAAAAATCGGGCCAATCGGCGGCTTTCAGCCTCGTAGGCATTGACAGGCAGCGTGTCGTAATTGCGACCGCCTGGATGTGCCACGTGGTATTGCGCGCCACCGATCGAGCGCTTCATCCAAGTGTCCAGCACATCCAACGTGAGCGGTGCATGCACGCCAATGCTGGGATGCAGCGAGGAGGGTGGGTTCCAGGCTTTGTAGCGCACACTGGCCACAAATTCGCCCGCCGTTCCGGTGGCTTGTAAAGGCAAGGCTTGGCCATTGACCGTGACGGTGTATCGGCTGGGGTTGAGGCCAGTGACATGCACTTCCAATCGCTCTAATGATGAGTCGACATACCGAGCGGTACCGCTCGAGGTGCTTTCCTCGCCCATGACGTGCCAGGGTTCCAGCGCGTTGCGCAGCGTGACTTGAATGGCATCGATGCAAAACTCGCCCACTCTTGGAAATCTAAATTCAAAGTGCGGTGCAAACCAGGCGGGATCGAAATGAAAACCGGCATCTCCTAGTTCTGTGAGCACGTCATCAAAATCCATTTTGACGAAGGTCGGCAACATGAAGCGGTCGTGCAGGGTGGTGCCCCAGCGCGTGACGGGTGCTGTGTAGGAGTGGTCCCAAAATCGAGCGACCAAAGCGCGTAGCAACAATTGCTGAACCACGCTCATGCGTGCGTGCGGTGGCATTTCAAAGGCACGCAATTCAAGCAAGCCCAAACGGCCAGTGGCCGAGTCGGGTGAGTACATCTTGTCGATGCAAAACTCACTGCGGTGGGTATTGCCTGTCATGTCGACCAAGATGTTGCGCAGGCTGCGGTCAACCAACCATGGCGGCATGCTTTGACCGTGAATTTGGCGGTTGCGTGCAATTTCTCGCAAGGCAATCTCAAGTTCATAAACTTGATCGTTGCGCGCTTCGTCCACACGGGGTGCTTGGCTGGTGGGGCCAATGAACATGCCGCTGAACAAGTAGCTGAGGCTAGGGTGGTTGTGCCAATACAGCAGCAGGCTGGCCAGCACTTCAGGGCGACGCAAAAAGGGGCTGTCTTGCGGTGTGGCGCCACCCATCACCACGTGATTGCCACCCCCCGTGCCGGTGTGCCTGCCATCCGTCATGAATTTCTCAGCACTCAGGCGTGTTTCAAAAGCCGCTTGGTAAAGGAACTCGGTGTGTTCTACCACTTCTTTCCAGCTGCTTGCAGGGTGGATGTTGACCTCGATCACGCCAGGGTCGGGCGTCACTTGCAACAACTTCAAACGCGGATCACGCGGCGCAGGGTAGCCTTCCAACACAATCTTCATTTGAAGTTGCTGTGCGGTTTTTTCGATGGCACTGAGCAGGTTCAAATAATCTTCAAGTCGCGCAAGGGGCGGCATGAAAACATACATGACCCCTTGAGCATCGGCATCCGTTTTGGCATCTTTCAATGCCACAGGACCGTTTGCGCGGCGTGGATCGCGAATCTCCACACACAAAGCTGTTCGCACGCTTTGCTTGTCTGAAGTGAAACGTGCAGGCGCCTTGTCTGCGATTGAAGCTGCGCGCGATGTCGAGTGATGTTGTTGCTGGAGGATGGGTGCGTGCGTTGGCTTGGCATTTGCACGGTTGACGACTTGTCCATGCGCCAAAGGACCACGCGGTGCATAGGGATCTTGGTCGATCAACACGGTCCGGTCTGTGGGCGCCGACCAAGGCAAGGAATCCAGGGGCAGCCGCCAGCCCATGGCTGAGTCACCTGGCATCAGGTAGAGGCGCTCGTCACGCACAAACCAAGGGCCGCTTTGCCACGCAGTGGTCGATTCAGAATCGGCGCTGGGGTCTCGTGCTTGTAGAGGCAAAAGGTAGCCCACTTCGCGGTCGAGTCCTTGCGAAAAAACGCGGTGCAGTCTAGCGCGTTCCAGCTCATCGTCCAACCGAGAATCGAAAGGGTCGACGTTGACTGGCAGTCGACGCTCGCGCCAGAGGTAGTACCAGGTGTCTTCATACCCAGGTGTGATGTGGTCATTAGAAACACCTAGCTCGTTGGCCAAAGCAGCAATGAAGCTTTGAGCATCTTGTGTGGTGTAGTGATGTGCAACGCGTTCATCTGCAAACAAAGAAGGGTCTTGCCAACAAGGCTGACCATCTGCGCGCCAATAGATGCTGAGCGCCCAGCGCGGCAGTTGCTCGCCGGGATACCACTTGCCTTGACCAAAGTGCAGAAAACCACCTTGTCCGTATTGCTGTCTCAATTTGTGAACCAACTCTGTGGCCAAACCCCGCTTGGTTGGGCCAAGCGCGTCAGTGTTCCACTCAGCTGCGTCGCGGTTTTCTGTGGCCACGAAGGTGGGTTCGCCGCCCATGGTCAGTCGCACATCACCGGTCAATAATTTTTGATCGACTTGTTCGCCCAGGGCCAGCACATCTGCCCATTGTTCTTCGGTATAAGGTTTGGTCACGCGAGGGGATTCGTAGATCCGCGTGATGTTCATCTCGTGGCTGAACTCAACTTCTGCTTCGTCCATCAAACCCTCGATGGGCGCTGCACTGGAAGGTTGAGGTGTACATGCCAATGGAATGTGACCTTCACCTGCAAGCAAGCCTGATGTGGGGTCCAAGCCAATCCAACCTGCACCGGGCAAGTACACCTCGCACCAAGCATGCAAATCGGTGAAATCAACTTCCGTACCGCTGGGACCGTCCAGTGATTTCACATCCGGCGTGAGTTGAATCAAATAGCCCGACACAAAGCGAGCAGCCAAACCCATGTGGCGCATGAGTTGCACCAAGAGCCAAGCAGAGTCGCGGCACGAGCCACTTCGAAGTCGCAAGGTTTCCTCGGGTGTTTGAACCCCAGGCGCCATGCGGATGAGGTAGCTGATGTCCTTGTAAATCCGCTGATTGATTTGGACCAAGAAGTCGATGGTTCTCTGGCGACTGCGGTCCAGTGAGCAGAGGTATTTTTTGATAAGGGGTGTTCGCGGTAGTTTTTCTAAATAGCTGTTGAGCTCATCTTTCAAAGCGGGGGCATACGTCAAGGGCACATGCTCAGCGCTAGGTTCTAAGAAAAAGTCAAACGGGTTGAAGACCGCCATTTCCGTGACCAAGTCGACGGTCACTTTGAATTCGGTGGTTTTTTGGGGAAAGACCAAGCGGGCTTGGTAATTGGAGAAGGGGTCTTGCTGCCAGTTGATGAAGTGCGCTTCGGGTTCAATCTTGAGGCTGTAAGACAAGATGTGGCTTCGGCTGTGAGGCGCGGGTCGCAGGCGTATGACTTGAGGGCCCAACTGAACGGGCCGGTCGTAACGGTAGTGTGTGACGTGGTGCAGTGCGACGTGAATGGACATAAATGCAAGTAAGCGCAACAGCGGCTGCATCGAAAGAGCAGCTCGGGCTGTCTAAACTAGCAAAAGCCGCGCCATCCTGGGCCTAGCGGAAAGGTTCAAACATGTGGCGATGGATGCCGGGTTGGGTTGGGGCTTGGCTCTTGGGTACAAGACTTCAACTGCAGCAAGAGAGTGTGTGGCCTGTTGCATGGACTTTGACCGGCGTTGCAAGCGCTTTACTGGTGCTTGCAGGGGCCTATTGGTTTGATCGCTGTCAAGCGCATGCTTTTCAAAAAATCGTACCTTGGGCGACACACCGTTTGGCTGTTTGGGGTGCCATTGCCTTGCTGGCCTGCGCCCTGGTCAATGCACGTTGTGCGTTGCAAATGCAAGAGGCATTGAACCCGCGCTTAGAGGGGCAAGACTTGCATGCCTTGGTGGAAGTGACGTCATTGCCGCGGATGGGTGAGAAGGGTGTTCTGTTTCGCGGGCGGGTGCTGCGCGCAAGCCTGGCCTCATCAGGTGATGCGGTCAAGGTCCCAACTTTCATTGAGTTCAATTGGTCCGATTGGGATGCGCCCAGCAGCATGGACTTGCCGCTGTGGCAGAGCCTACAAGCAGGTGATCAATGGCAGTTTCAGGTTCGGCTGAAGTTGCCCCATGGCAGTCTCAATCCGGGTGGTTTTGACGAAGAGTTACGTTTGTGGGAATTGGGCATCATGGCGACAGGCAGTGTTCATGCGGGCAAGGGGCAAAGGCCCCCCAACAAGCTCAGCAGTTCCTGGCGTTACCCGGTGGACCGATGGCGTCAACAAGTGCGTGCACAAATTCATTCAACACTGCAGGCCAGCGAGCTTGGCGCCAAGTCCTCAGCAGGCGTGATTGCCACCTTGGTGATGGGCGATCAAGCCGAAATTGCGTCAAGCGATTGGCAGATTTTCAGAGCGACGGGTGTGGCGCATTTGATGAGCATTTCTGGCTTGCACATCACCATGCTGGCTTGGCTTGCGTCTGTCTTGTTGGCCTGGGGTTGGCGATCTTCTGCGCGACGGGGAAGTGTGCTGTGTCTGCGTTTACCGGCACCCCTTGCCGCATCGGTAGGCGGCTTGCTTGTGGCTTTGGGCTATGCCGTTTTTTGTGGATGGGGCTTGCCCGCACAAAGAACCGTTTTGATGCTGTTCGTCTTGTCTGTTTTGCGCTGGCAGGGTGTGCGTTGGCCTTGGTATGGCAGCTGGGCTTTGGCCTTGTGGGTGGTGAGCGTTTGGGATCCCTGGGCCTTGTTGCAAGCGAGTTTTTGGTTGAGTTTTGTGGCTGTGGGCGCCTTGATCCTGGCTGACCCCGGCGCAGCGCCGCAGCGCACCAATTTAGAGACTCAGGGCGCCAAAATGGTGCAGCTTGGGCCATTTACAGAATTTCGCCTCATGTTGGGCATTCGCCTGTTCACTTACTTCAAGTCGCTTGTTCGCGAGCAGTGGGTGGTGACCGTTGCATTGGCACCCTTGTCTATTTTGTTTTTTGGTCAGTTGTCGGTTTCAGGGATGCTGGCCAATTTGATGGCCATTCCTTGGGTGACTTTGTGCGTGACGCCTCTGGCTTTGGCGGGATGGGTCTGGCATCCTTTGTGGCATGTGGCGGCCGGGGCATTTGAGCCCTTGATGTGGGGTTTGACATGGTTGTCGCAATGGCCCTCTGGTGTATGGCACTTTGCACAAGCACCGATGGGACTGACGCTGTTGGCCATCTTGGGTGCCTTGATCTGTTTTCAACAATGGCCCTGGGCCTTGCGGTGTTGGGGCGTTTTGTGGCTATTGCCCATTGGCTTGTGGCAAGTACCCAAGCCCGTTTGGGGTGAGTTTGATTTGTGGGCGCTGGACATTGGTCAAGGCAATGCAGTGTTGCTCAGAACGGCGCACCATGCTTTGCTTTACGACACTGGGCCCACTTGGGGAGCTGATACGGATGCGGGACAGCGTGTGTTGGTGCCATTCATGTCACGAATGGGGGTTGACTTAGACCGTTTGATGCTGAGCCACCGCGACAGTGATCACACAGGCGGAGCGTCTGCTGTGTTGGCAAATCATCCCCATGCTGATTTGTGGACTTCATTGGAGGCGGGCCACCCTTTGTCGCAATTGCGTGATGTGAATCGGTGCTATGCGGGACAAAAGTGGACATGGGATGGGGTTCGATTTGAGGTCTTGCATCCTGCACTGGCCGACTACGCCTTGAACAAAACCTCCAACGGCCTCAGTTGTGTGTTGAGAATTGATGCAAGTCAAAGTGACCTTTCTCAAAATGGGCATGATGCACGGACCGCCAGTGCATTGTTGGTAGGCGACATCGAGGCGCCACAAGAGCAGGCTTTGTTACAGGCGCATGCCCTTCAAGCGGTGGATTTTTTGCTGGTGCCACACCACGGCAGCCTAACTTCCTCAGGCTTTGATTTTGTGCAGCAACTCATGCCGAAATGGGCCGTGGTGCAGGCGGGCTATCGCAACCGCTATGGCCATCCGTCGCCTCAAGTGGTCGCGCGGTATGCCCAGTTGGGGGTGCCTTTGGCCATGTCACCAGTTTGCGGTGCTGCCCATTGGCAAAGCCAAACGCCACAAGCGCTAGACTGTGAGCGAAACCTCAAACGTCGCTATTGGCACTTCAAGGCGCCTTAAGCGGCCGTTTGGTGAGAGGGTGCGGGTATGCATCTTGCTTTTCAGAAAACAGGAGTGAAGTCAGATGCAGCGATTTGATGAGATGTACAGTCAGGCCACGGCCACGCAGCCGGGCAGTCCTGTCAGGGCCCATTACAAGGCTTATGCCGATTGGTTGTCGGGGCAGAGCAGCAGCACGATGCTGGCGCGGCGCGAAGAGGCCGAAATGATCTTTCGCCGGGTGGGCATCACCTTTGCCGTCTATGGTGACAAAGACGAAAGTGGCTCTGGCACTGAGCGACTCATTCCCTTTGACCTGATTCCGCGCATCATTCCCGCCCATGAGTGGCAAAGCATGGAAAAGGGCTTGGTGCAACGCGTCACGGCCCTCAATCGCTTCATTCACGATGTCTATCACGACCAAGAAATCATCAAAGCGGGCATCATTCCAGCCGATCAAATCTTGAACAACGCGCAATTCCGTCCCGAGATGATGGGCGTGGATGTGCCGCACCAAATTTACTCCCACATCAGCGGCATTGACATAGTGCGTGCACCCAATGCACAAGGGGAGGGCGAGTATTACGTTTTGGAAGACAACCTGCGCGTGCCCAGCGGTGTGAGTTACATGCTGGAAGACCGCAAGATGATGATGCGTTTGTTTCCCGAATTGTTCAGCCGCCACCGCGTGGCACCTGTGGCCCATTACCCCGATTTGTTGCTAGAAACCTTGCGTGCCTCAAGCCCTGCCTCCTCTGCAGAACCTACCGTGGTGGTGTTAACGCCAGGCATGTACAACAGCGCCTATTTTGAGCACGCTTTCTTGGCGCAGCAAATGGGTGTGGAGTTGGTTGAGGGTCAAGACTTGTTTGTCAAAGACCAGTTTGTGTACATGCGAACCACCCGGGGACCCAAGCGTGTCGATGTCATTTACCGACGTGTCGACGATGACTTCCTCGATCCCAAAGTGTTCAGGCCCACTTCAACTTTGGGTTGCGCCGGTTTGATGGACGCCTACCGCGCAGGCAATGTGGCCATCTGCAATGCCGTGGGCACAGGCGTGGCCGATGACAAATCCATCTACCCGTATGTGCCGCAAATGATTGAGTTTTATTTGGGTGAGAAGCCAATTCTGAACAACGTGCCCACTTTCATGTGCCGCAATCCAGATGACTTGGCCTATACCTTGGCCAACTTGAAAGACTTGGTGGTCAAAGAGGTGCACGGTGCAGGGGGGTATGGCATGCTGGTAGGGCCCGCATCTACCCATGCAGAAATAGAAGATTTTCGGGCCGCGTTGATCGCCAATCCATCTGGCTACATTGCGCAACCGACCTTGAGTTTGTCGAGTTGTCCCACCTATGTTGAAAGCGGTGTGGCACCTCGTCACATTGATTTGCGACCTTTTGTGCTCAGTGGTCGCACCGTTCAAATGGTGCCAGGCGGCTTAACCCGTGTGGCTTTGAAAGAAGGCTCTTTGGTGGTCAATTCATCGCAGGGCGGTGGCACCAAAGACACTTGGATTTTGCAAGCTTGAGCTGCAATTGACTGCCATTGCGCACCCATCAAGAATTTGAAAGAAGCACCATGCTAAGTCGTACAGCAGATCACTTGTTTTGGATGTCGCGCTACACCGAGCGCGCCGAAAACACCGCTCGCATGTTGAATGTGAGCTATGAAACTTCCTTGTTGCCACAGTCCAGTGCCACGGTGCAAGCCGGTTGGGAAGGTTTGTTGTCGATCAGTGAATTGTTGCCTGCCTATACCCAGCTGCATGGTGAGGTCACACCGCACCATGTGATGCAGTTCATGGTGATGGACCCCAACAACCCGTCGTCAATCATTTCATGCTTGCGCGCTGCACGTGAAAACGCCAGGGCAGTTCGAGGTGCACTGACCACCGAAGTGTGGGAGACGCAAAACCAAACCTGGCTGGAAGTGAACCGCATGATTCGCTCTGGCGAATTTGATGCTGATCCAGGCAAATTTTTCGAATGGGTGAAGTTCAGATCTCATTTGTCGCGTGGCGTCACCGTGGGCACCATGCTGATGGACGAGTCCTTGCACTTTATGCGCTTGGGGACCTTCTTAGAGCGTGCCGACAACACGGCGCGTTTGGTGGATGTGAAGTTTCATGCGGGACAAAACGATCGATTTGGTGCATTGCCAGTTGCGTCCATGCTTACGCCCATCACCTCCAATTCAACCCAATCACAAACGCTTGCACCCGAAGCGGGCTTGGATGGCTCGCAAGAGTTTGACTTCTATCACTGGAGCGCCATCTTGCGCAGTGTCAGTGGCTTTGAAATTTATCGCAAGGTCTACCGCGATGTGATTCGCCCTGACCGTGTTGCGGAACTGCTTATTTTGCGACCCGACATGCCGCGTTCTTTGCACGCCAGCTTGAACGAGGTGGTGAACAATTTAGAAGCAGTGACCGACAACATGCAAAGCGAAACTTTGCGCCATGCCGGCAAATTGCGTGCAGATTTGGCCTATGGCCGAATTGATGAAATTTTGGCCACGGGTCTGCATGCTTATCTCACGCAGTTCTTGGAGCGCGTCAATGTGTTGGGCGGCAGAATCAGTCGTGAGTTTTTGATGCCACAGGTGGGCTGAAAATCTTTCACAAGACGAACTCCATTCTGCAGGCTTGGTAACATGGGAACATGCCCGTTCAAAAATTACTGAAAACATCAGCCCATGTTGTTGCCGAGTTCGAGGGACTGTGCATTGCCGCGGGCTTGAATGCAGTGACTGGCGATGAAGGAAGCGGTAAAACCCGTTTGCTGAGCCTGTTGTCCGAGTCCCATTCGGATGCCTTTTGGCTTGACCTTAAATTACCCGGCTGCAACTCACAGACACCCTTAGATGTATGGGCACATTGGCGTAATCAATGTCCTCATTGGAATGAAGCTTTGTGCCTTGATTTGTGCGAGGCGCTAGGCATGAGGGTGCATGTGGCCAAGCGCTTAGACATGCTTTCAGCTGGTAGCCGTCGCAAGGTTGGTTTGCTGGCATTGTTGGCCAGCGGTTCAATGATCACTTGTCTTGATCAGCCGTTTGCGGCTTTGGATCAGGCATCCATCAACGTGTTGTGCGAATTTTTGAACGACATGGCTGATAACAAGTCTAGGGCTTGGTTAATAGCGGATTATGAAGCTGACACCAGATTGCAATGGTCCAACCACATTTCATTGGATCATGTCTAACCTGCTTGCCGTATCCTTTGGGTCAGACCCAACCTTGCCGCCATACCTCATCGTTTTGTAATTCCCGCCATGGAATGATCTGAGTGGCTTTAGAGAAAACAGACTCTATTTCTACAAATTCAATGGGCGCGTTGGGCAACTCAGGTTGAATGACTTTGCTAACCAAAAAGTGTTTTTGTTTGGCGACAGGTTTGACGGCTGTCCACTTTGTCAGATTTAATTTTTTGGGGTTAAGAGGATTCATAGCGCACCCGCTCAAGGTTTGGCTTTGATCTTGTTTTCCACTGCTTGCCCCAACTCAATCACAGCCATCGCGTAATAACTGCTCCAGTTGTAGCGTGTGATGGCGTAGAAATTTTCGGTGCCAGCCACATAACTGGGCGGGTCATCCCCATTCAGCAATTCAATCAATGCCAGCGGGCCTTTGTGTGCAAGCGCTTCGCCATCAAGGACAGCGCCTTTGGCCACAAAGTTGGCGATGCTGAAGCTTGGCAAAATGTCGGGCGCCATCAGTGCGTCCATGTCTAACAATTCTCGATTGAAAGTTACGGGGTAGTGGGTTGGCATGCCACTTTGCCATTGGAATGCTTTGAAGTAGTTGGCCACTGAGCCAATGACATCCACCTTGTTGGCGAACAAATCGATGTGTTGGTCGCCATCAAAATCAACAGCAAACTTAGCCCAGCTGGAAGGCATGAATTGAGGCAAGCCCAAAGCACCGGCATAACTGCCCTTGATGCTGCTGGGTTTGACCTTTTCTTTGTGCGCAAGCATTAAAAACTGCGCCAGTTCTTTGGAGAAAAACGCCTGACGTTCTGTGGCACGTGGATGCTCTTTGGGAAAGTCAAAGGTCAATGTGCTCAGGGCATCCAGTGTTCGAAAATTGCCTGTGTGTTGGCCATAGAAAGTTTCAACACCGATGATGCCAACCACCAACCAAGGTGGAACCCCAAAGGTCTGTTCTGCGCGATCTAAGGTGCTCTGGTTTTCTTTCCAAAACTGCACACCTGCCTGAATTCGTTTGGGTTCAATGAAGCGAGCTTGATAGGCATTCCAGTTTTTCTTGCTGATTTGGGTGGGCGGCAAAATCAACTTGGGGATGCTGGGAATGAAACGCGCTTGGGCCAATTGAGCTTTCACCCATTTGACATCGAGTTGGCTGGATTTCGCCATTTGCTCGGCCCACTCATTCACATCTTGACGTTTGGTGTAGGTGGGGCCGGCCGCAGGGCTGGTCGCGGTGGCTTTGGGCGATTTGGATTTGGGTTTTTTCTTGGTGTCTGAGGCTTGCACAGCCAAAGAACAACTCAAGAGCAGCAGAGCTAAAAGGGTCGACAAAATGCGCATCTCTTGAGTTTAGCCTTTGTAGGCGCAGGGGGTGTCGTGATAAGCTGGAATCCTTAGGAAAATGATTCCGCATTTTGCAAAGTTACCCATGGGCGCTACAGGTTATTTCACACACGCAGATTGTCGACTTCACGAAATGGGTGAGGGCCATCCTGAATGTCCACAGCGCTTGGACGCGATTGAAGACAGATTGCTCATCACGGGCTTGGACCACGCCCTGACCCGAAGAGAGCCTGCACCGGCATCTTTAACGGACATTGAGTTGGCCCATGGACGGATGTACGTGGCCTCATTGCGGGGTTTAAGCGATGCTTTGATTGAGGACATGGCTGCTGGTGGTCCTACTCACAGTGCCTTAGACCCTGATACCTCTATCAACAGTCATACTTGGAAAGCGGCACTTCGGTCTGCTGGCGCCGCATTGGAAGCCACCGATGCCGTGATGGCGGGTGAACTTGAAAATGCTTTTTGTGCCACGCGGCCACCAGGGCACCACGCATGCCATGACAAGGCCATGGGCTTTTGTTTTTTCAACAACGTGGCCATTGCTGCCAAATATGCACTGGAGCGCCATGGTTTAAGCCGCGTGGCCATTGTTGACTTTGATGTGCACCATGGCAATGGCACCGAAGACATCGTGGCTGGCGACGATCGCATCCTGATGGTGAGTTTTTACCAGCATCCTTTTTATCCTGAAGGCGGCGCCCGCAAGAGCGACGCCAACTTGGTCAACTTGCCGGTACCCGCCTACACCAAAGGCATGGACATTCGTGAGTTGATCGACATGATTTGGATGCCACGCCTAGAAGAACACAAACCAGAGTTGATTTTCATCAGCGCTGGATTTGATGCCCACCGCGAAGACGACATGGGACAGTTGGGTTTGGTCGAACAAGATTACGTGTGGATCACACAGCGCATCAAAGATGTGGCGATCAAGCACGCCAAAGGCCGCATTGTCAGTTGTTTAGAGGGTGGCTATAGCCTCAGCGCTTTGGCGCGCAGTGTCGAAGCGCACATTCGTGTGTTGGCCGATGTTTAAATCTAGAAAGACCAGCCTGTGTCCCAAGTCCCTTTGATGATGAACGACCCACAGTTGTGGTGGGGCCGATTGAACTCGTTTGAAGCCTTGCAAGAGTTGTTGCTGTTTGCTGCCTGTGTTGGCGTGGCGCTGTCCCTGGTTTGGGCGTTGCGCCGTGCCACCCTCCAGTGGGAATTGAGGGTCCTGTTGGGACGCCAATTGGTCGACGGCGTTTTGTTTCCCAGTTTGCTCTTAGGCTTGGTGTTCGCCTCCCGTTCAATATGGGCCAAGTCACATCCTTTGTGGTTGTTTGATTTTTTGCTGCCTGTCTGTGTGTCCTTGGCGGCCATTCGCTTGGGCGTCAAAGTTTTGCAGGCGGCCTTCAAGGATGCAGCCTGGGTTAGACCAGTCGAGCGAAGCCTGTCTTGGTTAGCCTGGGGTGCAGTGGTGCTGTGGTTGACAGGTTTGTTGCCCATGGTGCTTGAAGAGCTCGATCTCATCCAGTGGAAGGTAGGATCCTCGCATTTGTCTGTGCGTACCCTCATTGAAGGCGGTTTGACAGCAGGATTGGTCATGTTGCTCACGCTGTGGGTGTCCTCGGCCATCGAGTCGCGTTTGTTGCGAACTTCAACGGGCAGTGAATTGTCATTGCGCAAAGCCGTCAGCAATGCGGTGACGTCACTGTTGATGTTCGTGGGTCTGATGGTGTCCTTGTCCGCTGTGGGCATTGACCTGACAGCTTTGTCTGTTTTAGGCGGTGCAGTGGGCGTGGGCATTGGCTTTGGTTTGCAAAAGTTGGCTGCCAACTACGTCAGTGGCTTTGTGATTTTGGCCGAGCGCAGCATGCGAATTGGCGACAGCGTCAAGTTGGATGGGTTTGAAGGACGCGTGACCGACATCAAAGCACGCTATACCGTCATCCGTGCGCCCACGGGGCGCGAATCGATTGTGCCCAATGAAATGCTCATCAACAGCCGCGTTGAGAACTTGTCCTTGGCCGATTCTCGGGTGCTTCAAAGCACCTCGGTGTTGGTGGCTTATGGCAGCGATGTTGACTTGGTGATGCGATTGCTCACGCAAGCCTGTGAATTGCAAATGCGCGTTCTGAAAGAGCCTGCGCCCTTTGTGACCTTGACGTCATTTGCGGCCGATGGGCTGGAATTTGGTGCGCACTATTGGGTTGACGAGCAACAATCGGGTTTGCTCACATTGAAGTCTGAAATCAACCTCAGCATCTTGAAACTTCTCAATGCCCATGGCATTGAAATTCCTTACCCGCAACGCGTTGTGCACACGCGTGCAGGCTAAAGGGAAGGGTCTTTGAAGCGAGTTGCTTGAAGTCTTAGCGCGGGCTGTTGTGCAATTGCGCTTGGAGTACTTGTGCGCACAAAGCCACAGCCGTGTTGGCCTCTTGCATCACGCGGCCCATGGTAATGAAGCCGTGAATTTGACGTTCAAAGCAAATGTACTGCGCAGGCACGCCAGCTTGAGACAGCGCATCGGCATACATCAAACCTTCATCGCGCAATGGATCAAAACCAGCCGTCATGACAAAGGCGGGTGGCAGGCCTGCATGGCTGCTGGCCAATTGAGGAGAGGCGCGCCAGTCTTTGGCATCTTCACGATTGCGCAAATAATTTTCGGTGTAGTACGCAATGGACTCTTTGGTCAGCATGTACCCCTTGCCATTGGCGTGATAGGACGCGGTGTCTGGCCACATGATGGTGGCGGGATAGATCAACAATTGAAATGCGGGTTGAACTGACAAACCCTTTTGATCACGCAGTCCGATGCACGCAGCGGCAGACAAGTTGCCGCCAGCGCTGTCGCCACCGATGGCAATGCGTGCTGGATCGATGCCCAACTCTTTGGCATGCGCCACAGTCCAGTTGAAAGCGGCCACTGTGTCGTCGTAAGCCGCAGGGAATTTGTGTTCGGGCCCCATGCGATAGTCAACCGATACCACCACCACCTTAGCTTGAAGGCACAAACTGCGGCACAACACATCGTGCGTGTCCAGATCACCGATGGTCCAGCCACCACCGTGGATGTAGACCAAGCCGGGCAGGGCATGCTCTGTTTGGGCGGCATGCGGGTGGTAAACCCGCACAGGCACATTCACGCCATTGGCAGAGACCACGCGGTCTTCAACTTTGAAAACTTCTGGTGCATCAGGCTGTGTGAAAGTGCGGCGAGATCGGTAAGACGCTCGTGCTTCGGCCGGCGTCATGGTGTTCACCGGTGGAACACCTTTTTCAACCATGAGTTGCATGAGAGCTTGTGCTTGAGGGTCTAGCATGATCAATCCATCATTGAAGGTAACCACAAGCTGATGCTTGGAAAGGCCAGCAAAATGCCCAGCGTGATCACCAAGACCAGCACCATCGGCCAAACGCCGCGGAAGATGGCATTCAAGCCAACTTTGGGCAACAAGGCGTTAAGCACAAACAGGTTCATGCCAACGGGTGGGGAAATCAAACCAATTTGAATCACCATCACAATCAGCACACCAAACCAAACAGGGTCAAAACCCAATTGCACCACGATGGGGAAAAACAGTGGAATGGTCAACAAGACCATGGTCAGCTCTTCCATCACCGTTCCAAGAACAACATAGATGAACATCATGGCTGCCACCACCATGATGGGCGACAAGCCTAAGTGCGTGATCCACTCTTTGAGCTCAAACGGCAAGCTGGTGTAGTTGACGAAATTTGCAAAAATTGTGGCCGAAATCAGCAATGTGAAGAGCATGGCCGTGGTACGAGCTGATTCGACCAAAACCTCCATCAGTGCTTTCCAGCTGAGTGCTCTGCGGGCCAGCGCAAAAAGGAATGCGCCCGTGGCACCCATGCCAGCACCTTCGGTGGCGGTAAAGAAGCCGCCGTAAATACCACCCAGCACCAGGATCACCAAAACCAAGACACCCCAAATACCGCGGACGGCTTGTAAGCGTTCTGTCCAGCTGAATTTTTCGCCTGCAGGCGCGTGTTCAGGGTTGTGCCAAGTCATCAAAACGACTGCCATCATCATGAGGATCGCCGTCAAAATCCCAGGCAAAACACCTGCGGCAAACAATTTGCCAATGTGGGTTTCGGTGATGATGCCGTAGATCACCAGAATGGTGGAGGGCGGAATCATGATGCCCAAGGTGCCGCCTGCGGCGATCACACCAGTCGACATCGCATCGCTGTAACCCAATTTTTTCATGGACGGGTAAGCTACTTTGCCCATGGTGGCGGCTGTTGCGATAGAGGAGCCGCAGATGGCACCAAAGCCTGCACATGCGGCAATGGTGGCATGGGCCAGACCGCCTCGGCGATGACCAATGAAGGTGTAAGCCGCATGAAACAGCTCATGTGCTAAGCCTGCCCGCGCCACAAAATTGCCCATCAAGATGAACAGTGGAATGACCGACAAGGTATAGGCAAATCCAGTCTCGTGAACCACTTGTGCTGTGCTGGCCAAGGCCGGCATCCAGCCGCGAGTTAAACCGATGCCCACAATGCCGACCAGCCCCATCGAAAATGCCAAGGGCATGCGCATGAGGGCCAAAACGAAGATGGCCAAGAAACCAAGCAAGGCGGCTGTCATACGGTGCCTCCTTCTGAGGCGTTTTCATCGATGGGTAAAAAAGCTTTGATCAGATGCACCAAACCCGTTAAGCCACACAACAAGCCCATGCCCTGAATGAAGGGGGCTTTGGTGATTTTGAGTTGGGCAGTGGTTTCACCCGTGATGGCAAATTCACCGCCGGTTTTCCACATCAAATAAGCCAAGCCAATGAGCAAAGCTGCAGAGACAATGTGAATCAGCGCTTGTTGAATCTTTCGAACCCAAGCAGGTAAAAATGCATCCAAGGAATCGAACACCACGTGTTCACCTTTGAGAGAGACCAAAGGAAGTGCTGCAAAAATAACAACGACCATGAGTAACTCGGTCAACTCCAAAGAGCCTGTGATCGAATGCGATAGAAATTTCCGACCAGAGACATCAAAAAATGTCAGCAACATAATGCCGAACAAAGCGGCACCAGCGATCGTGCCACACAAAAGTTCAAGTAGTTTTTTCAAAGTCGACCCATCAAAAAAGCGGTATTTGCTTAGAGGGCAAATACCGCTGATACTTTCATTTCCTAGGGCATTCGCCCTAGGAAAGCTCAAATCACTTTTGCTTTTGCAGCTTGGCGATTTCAGCGCGGAACTCAGACAATGTACCTGAAGGATCTTTTAATCCTTTGGCTTTGGCCGCTTGAGCCCAGTCACGTTCCAACTTGATGGTACGTGCATTGACATCGCGAACAAAGAAGTTGTCGGCTTTCGTGACTTTAACGCCATTTTTTTGCATGTTGGCCAAGGCTTGATCGTCAACGCGATCCCAAGCTTTGCCAAATCGACTTGCCACAGCATCACCTGACAATTCATCAACCACTTTCTTGTCTTCAGCAGAAAGGGCGTTGTACTTGGCCGGGTTCATCATGAAAACGAAGCTGGTGTTGTACAGACCGCCAGGAAATTGAGTGGCAAACTTGATGATCTTGTCAATTTTGAAGGAGTCAGTTGACTCTGCTGGGAACAAAGTGCCGTCCATCACGCCGCTGGACAACAGCTCATATGAATCAGGCGCAGGTTTGAGCGTGACGTTCATGTCGAGCGTTTTAGAAATCTCGTTGACCATGCCACCACCCACACGGAATTTGAGGCCAGAGAGGTCTTCAACGCGCGTGATGGGTTTTTTGGTGTTGAACACGATGCCTGGGCCATGTGTGAAGTAGCCCAAGACCTTCACGCCTTGGTGTTCTGCGGCAAATTCTGGGTATTTGCTAGCAACTCGGTTGAAAGCCACAGACAGGGGCTCTGCACGGTCACCGAGGAAAGGGAATTCGGCCATTTGTGAGAGCACAAAACGACCCGGTGTGTAACCGTGCACGGTGAATGAAACATCGACCAAGCCGTTTTTGACAGCATCGAAGGTGCCGGGTGCTGGGGTGACGGCACGGGGAAGGATGTTGCAACGAACCCGATTGGAGGTTTTGCTTGCCAGGTCATCACACCATTCTTTTTGGGAGACCGAAAGACCGTGAGTGGGTGGGACCCAGCTGGAAACGGTCAAAACTGTTTGTGCCTGTGCCAAGCCGCTGAAGCCGACGAGTGTCGCCGCTGTCATGGCCATCAAAGTTTTTTTCATCCGAGTTCTCCAATAAAAAATTCAATCGCAAAGCCGATTGTTTAAGAAAGATGATGTTAATCCTGATTAGCCTACCGATTGGTCGGTGAATTCCCGAGGTTTTAGGGGCTTCGGCGATTGCATCCCTGATATAAAATTCGAACGATCGTGCTTTTTTGGGCTGGGGTCTTGAGAAAATCAAAGATTCGGGCACAATTGACGTTTACGTTAACGTCAATCAAGCAAATTGCGTTAGCGAGCCTGTTTTTATCTTGGAGATTTGGCAATGAAAATTCTTGTTCCCGTCAAAAGGGTTGTCGACTACAACGTGAAAGTGCGCGTCAAATCTGACGGTACTGGCGTAGACATCGCCAACGTCAAAATGAGCATGAACCCGTTTGACGAGATCGCAGTGGAAGAAGCTGTGCGCTTGAAAGAAAAGGGCATTGCTACAGAAGTGATCGCAGTGTCTTGCGGCGTGACTCAGTGCCAAGAAACCTTGCGCACAGCAATGGCCATTGGCGCCGATCGCGGCATCTTGGTGGAAACACCCGCCGAACTTGAATTGCAACCCTTGGCGGTTGCCAAGTTGCTCAAAGCCTTGGTCGATAAAGAACAACCTGGTTTGATCATCTTGGGCAAACAAGCCATTGACGATGATTGCAACCAAACAGGTCAAATGTTGGCCGCATTGGCTGACTTGCCCCAAGCTACTTTTGCTTCCAAAGTGGAAGTAGTGGACGGCAAAGCGCAAGTGACACGCGAAGTGGATGGCGGCTTGGAAGTTTTGTCTTTGTCCATGCCTGCAGTGATCACCACCGACTTGCGTTTGAACGAGCCACGTTATGTGACGTTGCCCAACATCATGAAGGCGAAGAAAAAACAACTCGACACGTTCAAGCCTGAAGACTTGGGAGTAGATGTCGCACCACGCATCACAACTCTCAAAGTATCTGAGCCACCTAAGCGCTCTGCCGGTATCAAGGTGCCCGATGTGGCGACATTGGTTGATAAGTTGAAGAACACAGCGAAGGTAATTTAATCATGGCTTCATTGGTTATTGCAGAACACGACAACGCATCCATCAAGGGTGCAACATTGAACACCGTCACAGCCGCTGTGGCTTGTGGTGGTGATGTGCACGTTTTGGTGGCCGGTCACAACGCTGGGGCTGCTGCGCAAGCTGCTGCCCAAATTGCAGGCGTTTCCAAAGTGATTCACGCTGACGCAGAAGGTCTGGCCCATGGCTTGGCCGAGAACGTGGCAGCTCAAGTGTTGGCCATTGCGGGCAACTACTCACACATCTTGTTCCCTGCCACTGCAAGCGGCAAAAACGTGGCGCCCCGCGTGGCAGCCAAGTTGGATGTGGCGCAATTGAGCGACGTGACTTTGGTGGTGTCTGCTGACACCTTTGAGCGTCCCATTTATGCTGGCAACGCCATTGCCACGGTGCAAAGCAAAGATGCCGTCAAAGTGTTGACGGTTCGCACCACTGGTTTTGACGCAGCCGCTGCCACGGGTGGTTCTGCTTCTGTTGAATCTGCAGCAGCTGCAACCGACAGCGGCAAGAGCGCGTTCAAGGGCAGCGAGATTGCCAAGAACGACCGTCCTGAACTCACAGCCGCCAAGATCATCGTGTCGGGTGGCCGTGCATTGGGCAGCGCAGAAAAGTTTGCCGAAGTGATGACGCCTTTGGCCGACAAGTTGGGCGCCGCCATGGGTGCCAGCCGCGCAGCCGTCGATGCAGGCTATGCCCCCAACGACTGGCAAGTGGGTCAAACCGGCAAGATTGTGGCCCCTCAGTTGTATGTGGCTTGCGGCATCTCGGGTGCCATTCAGCACTTGGCAGGTATGAAAGACAGCAAGGTCATTGTGGCCATCAACAAAGATCCCGAAGCGCCTATCTTCAGCGTTGCGGACTATGGCTTAGAAGCTGATCTGTTTGCGGCAGTGCCTGAACTGACCAACGCGCTGTGAAGCGAATGATTTGACTTTTGATTTTGAAAGGCATCCTTTGTGGTGCCTTTCTTTTGTACGGAGAATGAGATGAGTTACGTTGCCCCCCTGAAAGACATGCTTTTCAACATTGAACACTTGGCCCGAATTGACCAAGTGTCTCAAATGCCTGGTTTTGAAGACGCTGGTTTGGAAACCGCACAAGCTGTATTGGAAGAGTGCGCCAAGTTAAACCAAGAAGTACTGGCCCCCCTGAATTGGGAAGGTGACAAAAACCCATCCGCATTCGCCAACGGTGAAGTGAAAACCACGCCAGGTTTCAAAGACGCCTTCAAGCAGTACGGTGAAGGCGGTTGGCAAGGTTTGCAGCACCCCACAGATTTTGGTGGTCAGGGTTTGCCTAAAACCATTGGTGCTGCATGCGGTGAAATGCTCAACTCGGCCAATATGAGCTTTGCGTTGTGCCCCTTGCTTACTGACGGTGCCATTGAAGCTTTGTTGACGGCTGGCTCTGATGAATTGAAAAACATCTACCTTGAAAAATTGATTTCGGGTGAATGGACAGGCACCATGAATCTGACAGAACCGCAAGCCGGTTCTGACTTGGCCTTGGTTCGCACACGTGCAGAGCCATTGCCCGACGGCACCTTCAAAGTGTTTGGCACCAAAATCTACATCACCTATGGTGAACATGACATGGCCGAGAACATCGTGCACTTGGTGTTGGCCCGTGTGCAAGGTGCACCCGAAGGTGTGAAGGGCATCAGCTTGTTTGTGGTCCCTAAGTTCATGGTCAAGCCTGATGGTAGCTTGGGTGATCGCAACGACGTCCATTGCGTCAGCATTGAACACAAGATGGGCATCAAGGCCAGCCCTACCGCAGTGCTTCAATACGGCGACAACGGTGGCGCGATTGGCTACCTGGTTGGCGAAGAAAACCGTGGCCTCGAGTACATGTTCATCATGATGAATGCGGCGCGCTATGCTGTGGGTGTTCAGGGCATTGCCATTGCCGAGCGAGCCTATCAAAAAGCTGTGCAGTACGCCAAAGACCGCGTGCAAAGTCGTCCTGTCGATGGCAGCATGAACACTTCTGCGCCCATCATTCATCACCCCGATGTCAAGCGCATGCTCATGACCATGCGTGCAAGCACCGAGGGATGCCGTGCTTTGGCCACCGTGGCTGCTGCCGCTTACGACGCGGCCCATCACCACCCCGATGCTGAAGTGCGCAAACAAAATGCCTTGTTCTATGAGTTCATGGTGCCTTTGGTCAAAGGCTACAGCACCGAGATGAGCTTGGAAGTGACATCGCTGGGCGTGCAGGTCCATGGCGGTATGGGCTTCATTGAAGAAACAGGTGCTGCTCAGTACTACCGCGACGCCAAAATTTTGACCATCTATGAAGGCACCACCGCCATTCAAGCGAATGACTTGGTGGGACGTAAAACGGCGCGCGATGGCGGACAAACTGCCAAGGCTTTGGCGGGTCAAGTTGAGCAAACAGAAAACGAACTCTTGTCGAACGCGAATGCCGATGCACAAGCGGTGGGTCGCCGTTTGAAGGCGGCTCGCTTGGCGTTTTTGGATGTGGTCAACTTTGTGGCGGGCAACGCCAAAGCCCAACCCAATGATGTGTATGCTGGCAGCGTGCCCTACCTCATGCTGACAGGTAACTTGATGGCGGGCTGGCAAATGGGCCGTGCCCTTTTGGTGGCCTTGTCGCAAAGCGCACAGGGCCAAGATAAAGCCTTCATGGACGCCAAAGTCACGACAGCACGCTTCTATGCCGACCACTTGCTTAGCCGTGCCCCAGGCGTGCGCGACAGCATCGTGGAAGGTGCAAAGTGCGTGACAGAGCTTTCCTTAGAAGCTTTCTAAAATTCGGCTTTTCATCGAAACATTCATCGACTGGAGACTTCATGTCTAAATTACCCGCTGTATTGGCCAATCTCCCTTTTCCGGTGATTGCGTCACCTTTGTTCATCATCAGCAACCCCAAGCTGGTCATTGAGCAGTGCAAGGCGGGTGTGGTGGGCTCAATGCCGGCTTTGAATGCAAGGCCTGCAGCGCAATTGGAAGAGTGGTTGATTGAAATCACCGAAACGCTGGCCGCTTATAACAAAGCCAACCCCGATCAGCCTGCAGCACCCTTTGCCATCAATCAAATTGTTCACAAGAGCAACGACCGCTTGGAACACGACATGGCTTTGTGTGTGAAATACAAAGTGCCAATCATCATCACCTCATTGGGTGCGCGCGAAGACATCAACCAAGCTGCACACAGTTATGGTGGCGTGGTATTGCACGACATCATCAACAACAAGTTTGCGCACAAAGCCATTGAAAAAGGCGCCGATGGTTTGATCGCTGTTGCGGCCGGTGCGGGTGGCCACGCTGGTGAGAAAAGCCCATTTGCCTTGATTCAGGAGATTCGCCAATGGTTTGACGGCCCTGTTGCATTGTCGGGCTCCATTGCAACGGGAGATGCTGTTTTGTCGGCGCAAGCCATGGGTGCTGACTTTGCGTACATTGGCTCTGCGTTCATTGCAACGCACGAAGCACGTGCTGCAGAAGGCTACAAACAGGCTATCGTTGATTGCAACTCAGACGACATCGTTTACAGCAATCTCTTCACGGGTGTGCACGGTAACTACCTGGCGCCATCCATCAAAGCTGCTGGCTTGGACCCGGCCAATTTGCCTGTGTCAGATCCTTCCGCCATGAACTTTGGTGGGGATGCCAAGAAGGCTTGGAAAGACATTTGGGGTTGTGGCCAAGGCATTGGTGCCATCAATGCCGTTGTCAGCACGGCTGAACGCGTGGCCAAGTTAAAGCAAGAGTACGCCGCTGCGCGTGCACGCTTGTCACTCTGAATTTCAGCAAGGTTTTCGTGAAGTCTCAGCGTTCGGAGGTCATTGACCTCTTCAAGGCCTTTGCGTGCGTGTTAATCGTGTGGCACCACCTGGCTCTTTATGGGCCGATGTCCGATGTGGTCTATGAATCAGCCCCTGACTTCATCGGGTTGCTGTTTGACCACGGTTTGTTGGCGGTTCAAGTGTTCTTGGTGGTGGGCGGCTATTTGAACGCAAAGTCCTGGATTCGTGCATTGAGCCAAGCAGAGTTTGATCTCATTTCCCGCATAGGCATGCGCTATCAGCGCTTGGTCATTCCCTTGTTGGCAGCATTGAGTTTCACGGTAGCCGTGACAGCCTTGGTGCGCCCTTATTTTGACCATCCCTCCTTGTCAGATGCGCCAACCCTCTTGAAGATGATGGCGCATATTTTCCTGTTGCAAGATGTGATGTATGTCGAAGCCTTTTCTGCAGGAGTTTGGTATGTGGCCATCGACTTTCAGTTGTTCGTGATGGCTTTGCTTTGTGCCGCATTGGCACATCGTTGGCAAACCTTGACTCAGCAGGGCTCGGTCATTCGCAAAGCGCTTGGCATGTGGATGGTTTTGACCTTGGGCTCTTTGTTTGTTTGGAATTTGAACCCCTTGGGCGAGGTGTGGGGCACGTATTTCTTTTTCTCTTACGGAATGGGTTTGTGCGTGGGCAGCTGGCGTTTGTCTGGGTTCAAAATCAATCACCGCATTTTGGCTTTGTTGATTTTGTTGCTGGGTGGCGTGGCGTGGGTCTATGAACCCAGAATTAGACTGGCTGTCGCAGTGGCAGTTGCCATCTTGCTGGCTCTCTATGAGGCCACCGATTGCAGGCCGGTACCGCGCATCAAAGCAAGATGGATTCAAGCTTTATCGAATGCGTCTTACGCTGTTTTTCTCATTCACTTTGGCGTGAGCTTGGTGGTCAGCGCCGTGGTGTTTACCCACTGGTCTGAAAGTGTGCCGGCCAATGCCCTGGGCATGCTCACTTCATTTGCATTGTCTTTGCTGTTAGGAACGTGCTTGCATCAACTTGTGGAAAAGCAATCACCCAGTTGGCAAAGATGGCTCCAGTGGTCTTTCACCTTTGTAGCCACCTGCACTGCTGTGATGCTGCTGGCTTAGGCGGCAGCTTCTTGACTTTCGTTGACCTTGCCTTGGATGTAGGCGAGGGCAGCTTCTACTTGGTCAATGAGGATGAGGCACAAATCGCCAGCAGACAAACGAGCTAACGCTGTGTCGATGGCGTTGAATTCACCTTGAATGTCTTGGACGTGCGTGGTGCGCGTGGCGCCATTCAAGCCTTCGCGCAAAATTTGAATCACTTCACCGTCGCTGCGCCCACGTTGGCAGGCATCTTGGTACAAAATGACTTCATCAAACGCTGTGCCCAAGATTTGAGTTTGGTCGCGGATGTCTTGATCGCGACGATCACCGGCACCACTGATGACCACCACACGCTTGTTGGCAGGCATGTTATCGACAGCCTGAACCAAGGCCTGAATGGCATCGGGGTTGTGACCATAGTCGGCAATCAAGGTGGCACCCTTGTAATCAAACACATTGAAACGGCCAGGGACGCCTTGAATGTCGCTGATGAACGTTGACAAGCCCAATGCAATGGTTTCCCAAGGCACATCCACAGCCCAAGCTGCTGCAACAGCGGCCATGACATTTTCAGTTTGAAAGCCAATTTGACCTTGGCGCGTGAGTGGTACCTCTGCCAAGGGAATGCGGAAAGACTTCTTGCCTTGTTGGGCAACAATGTGACCGTTTTCTGTGTAGACCACTCGCTTACCCTGGGCACGATGCGTTGCAATGACTGCGTTGTGTGGGTCGAGTGCAAAGAATGTGACATTGCCAGGGCACATATTGGCCATCATGGCGACATGGGGGTCGGCGGCATTCAGCACGGCCATGCCATCGGGGGCTACGTTGAGCACAATGACGCGCTTCAACACCGACAGGTCTTCGAGGGTGGTGATGTAATTCAACCCCAAGTGATCGCCAGAGCCCATGTTGGTGACAATGGCCACTTGGCAACGGTCAAAGGCAAGTCCTTCGCGCAACAAGCCACCACGGGCAGTTTCAAACACCGCGGCATCAACATCAGGATGCATCAAGACATTGCGAGCACTGCGAGGGCCACTGCAATCGCCATCGTCAATTTGACGACCGTTGACGTAAACACCATCGGTGTTGGTCATGCCCACGCGCCATTGATGGGCCTTGAGCAGGTGAGCCGTGAGGCGAACTGTGGTGGTTTTGCCGTTGGTGCCAGTGACGGCTATGACCGGAATACGGCCGTTGTCTCCATTGGGGAACATGTGGTCAATGACCGCCTTGCCCACATTGCGACCCTTACCAAAAGATGGGCTGATGTGCATGCGCAAACCAGGTGCTGCGTTGACTTCAACGATGCCGCCGTTTTGCTCTTCAAGGGGTTTCAAGACAGATTCACAGACCACATCAACACCGCAAATGTCCACGCCCACCATTTGAGCTGCTGCCACTGCGCGTGCAGCAACTTCGGCATGTACATCATCGGTCACGTCGGTGGCAGTGCCACCTGTGGACAAATTGGCGTTGTTGCGAAGGATGACGCGTCGACCTTTTTCGGGAACGGAGTTGGGTTCTAGGTCTTGCAACTTCAAACGGCCAATGGCGATGTCGTCAAATTTGATTTTGGTGAGCGAGGTGGAATGGCCATCACCGCGGCGAGGATCTGCATTGACTTTGTCAACCAACTCGCGCACTGTAAGAACACCATCGCCCACAACCAGAGGCGGTTCACGGCGAGCGGCAGCCACCAGTTTGTTGCCAACCACCAGCAAACGATAGTCGCTGCCTGGCAGAAATTTTTCAACCAAAACTTCACCGTAACGTGCAGCTGTTTCGTAGGCTTGATCGAAGAGCTCGCGCTCAGTGATGTTGACTGTGACGCCTTTGCCCTGGTTGCCATCTTGGGGTTTGACCACCACGGGCAAGCCAATGCTTTGTGCAATGGACCAGGCGTCTTCTAAATCTTTGGCCGGGCGACCGATGGGAACTGGCACGCCAGCGGCCAATAACAAAGACTTGGTCAGGTCTTTGTCTTGGGCAATTGATTCTGCAATGGCGCTGGTGGTGTCGGTTTCAGCGGCTTGGATACGGCGCTGCTTGGAGCCCCAACCAAATTGCACCATGCTGCCTTCAGTGAGGCGGCGATAGGGAATGCCCTTGAGCACTGCGGCGTCAACGATGGAGCCTGTTGAGGGGCCTAATCGAACGTCTTCGTCTAAATCACGCAGTTCAGCGAGCGCTTGGTTAAGGTCAAAAGCAGATTGCGACTCCACGGCTTGGCACAGTTTTTCGGCCCAGTCGAGGGCCAGTCGGCCTACCGCTTCTTCGGTGTACTGGACCACCACTTGGAAGACGCCATCTTCTTCGGTGGCCGTGGTTCGGCTGAAAGTGACGGGGCAACCTGCTTGGTTTTGCAAGCTGAGGGTGATTTTTTCAAGGGCATGGGCCATGCTGGCGGGATGCCCTGGGCGGGTACCTTCGAGGGGCCCAACCGCTGGAAAAATGCGACGTAATTTTTTTTCGAAATCGTTGCCAGGCAACATTTCACGTTCTTCTGGGGCACAGCGAACGATGGCTTCAATGCTGGTTTGACGACTCCATAAATTGGGTCCCCGCAAAGCTCGAATTCTTGAAACTTCCATGAAACAAATATCCTGGTTGAGGCGCGTCGTCTTGTAGGGGTGGGGCTGACCAACCTGGGTCAGTGAGCGCCGGGGCTTTGACCGAAACTCTTGATGCCAGCGCGGATCAAGTCCGTATTGATGCCAAGGGCCCAAGCCGCAGCAGATGCCGCTAAGACTTCAATACACTGAAGGTGCTGGTTCTTGAACAATTTGTCGATGGCCGGCAGCTGGCGGTTGAGCGCTTCGATTTCCTGATCGCCTTGCGCCAGAACCAAATGGTTCTTGCGCCAAAACACCACGCGGCCGTTTTCGCTGCGATGTTGGACGATGAGCGGATTGTCTTCACTGCTGGCAAAGTAGGTGATTTCGCCGTCGCAATATTCAGCCAAGTTGGCCACTTCGCGATCGTCCGCATTCAAGACGGCCATGCCATGGGGCAGGACAACGTCCATTTGTGTGCGAACCACGTTGGGCATTTGTTCATCGCTTTGGATGTACAAATCTTGCAGGCCTTCGGCTTTGGGCATGGAGGTAATGACACCCACTTGGCACCGGTCGTAGGGCAGGCCTTCTGACAAGAGATGACGGGCTGAAGTTTCGAAGACAGCAGCTTGCACGGAGCGATTGATCAGCAGGCGCTGCGCTGAGTCCCAGGCCATGCCGCTTTGGCTTTGCAGGTTGCGTTGACCCAAGAAAAGTCCTTTGGCAGAAGCCAAGCCGGTTTGCATGCCTTGCAAGTGCAAGAGCCAAGCAATGAGGTGACTGGTGCCTGTGGTGTTGTCTTGGCCTATGACGCCCACCACCGGAATGCGCGGCTCGGAGTCGGCGGCAAACAGATGTGCGGCGATGGCCTGACCCACGGGTCGAGCAGAACCTGATGCAGGTTTTAAGTGCATTAACAAGCCCGGGCCAGCGTTGACTTCCACAATGGCGGCGCCTTGCGCTTTCATCGGTTTGGAAATGTCTTGGGCCACCAAGTCGACGCCTGCAATGTCAAGTCCCACGATGCGCGCAGCCAATGCAGCCAATTCAGCCACATCCGGGTGAACCAAGTCGGTGACGTCCATCGCCATGTTGCCGGTGCGCATGACCAACACATTGCGTCCCTTTTCGGGCACGCTGTCGCCGGTCAGACCTTGGCGTTGGAGTTCCAACACCGCGGTGGTGTGGTCTTTGAGTCGAATGGTGTCGAGGGGGAAATCTTCTTCTTCACCGCGACGTGGGTCGGAGTTGATTTGGATTTCGATGAGTTGCTCGACGGTGTGAACACCATCGCCCACCACACTGGCAACTTCGCCTTTGTTGGCTGCAACCACCTTGCCGCCGACGACCAGCAAACGATGCTCGTCGCCCAAGATGTGTCGCTCGACCAGCACGTCACTGCCTTCGGCTTCGGCCAAGTGATAGGCGGCTTCAACTTCAGCTTGTGTCCGCAGCTCGAGTGAAACGCCGCGGGCATGGTTGCCGTCAACGGGTTTGACGCACACGGGCAGGCCAATGTCTTGGGCGGCTTCCCAAGCCTCAGCGGGGGAAGACACATTTCGGCCTTCGGGGACGGGCACGCCGCAATTGGCCAACAGGCTTTTGGTGAGGTCTTTGTCTTTGGAGACGCCCTCGGCAATGGCGCTGGTCTGGTCGGTTTCGGCCGTCCAAATGCGTCTTTGGTTGGCGCCGTAGCCCAATTGAACGAGGTTGCCATCGTTCAGGCGAATGGCTGGAATGTTGCGTTCGGCGGCTGCATCCACAATGCAGGCGGTGCTGGGGCCAATGCACAAGCGATCGACCATTTGGGTGAGGTCGGCGATGACTTGTTTGACAGGGAAGGGGCGATTTTCGATGGCGGCCATGACCAGGTCGCGGGCCGCTTGGAGGGCTGCACGGCTGACGGTTTCGTTGCGCGTGCGAATGACCACTTTGTAGATGCCACGAGGACCCGCCTCACGGGCTTTGCCAAATCCGGTTTGCATGCCGGCGCGGTTTTGCAGCTCAAGGGCCACGTGTTCCATGATGTGACCGGGCCATGTGCCTTCGGCCAAGCGTTGAAGGAATCCACCTCTTTCGCCAACGCTGCAACGGTGCTCAACCAGGCCAGGCAACATCTCTTGAAGTCGCTGGTTGAAGCCAGGCAGTGTGTTGGAAGGGCAATCTTCAAGGTCGCCAATGTCAATCCATGCTTCAATGACGGGGCGGTAAGTCCAAATGTTGGGACCCTTGAGATGGGTCATCCGTAAAAATTTGATGTCTTTAGAACTCATTTCCGTGGGCCTGACGATTCTGAGCGAAGGCACGGAGCGATTCGTGTCCGGGGATACAATGACCGGCCAGTTGCAACACTGGCAGTGATCGTCTGATAAACAAGGTGCATGGGCTGTGTCCTGGCCGCTTCTTTTGCTGTTTTTGTTTGCTGCCAACACATGTTGACTCTTGCTGTTTGAACTCTTATGAACTCCAAAACCCATCCTCCCGCTGATTTGCTGGGATTGCCTTTTTTCTGGCAGGAGGGCGTGTTGTCTCAAGTTCACCTTGGTGAAAACGTCCTAGCCTGGCTAGAGGTTGACCTGAATGCTGAATTAAGGTTCAAAAAAAACCTGGTTATTTTGACCGATCAAAGGGTCATCTCGACTGACGATGCCCAAAAAAGTTGGAATTTCTACCCGCTGAGTCCCGATTTGAGCTTGCGGGTGATGGATCACGCTGGGGTTGGCACCTTGGCTCTGCAGCAAGGCGCCCGTCGTTTGGCCGCTTGGCGCTTCACGCTCGGCCTTGAGGCTGCCGTGCTGCGTTGGAAGTTGCGCTTTGAAAATCAACAACAAAGTGTCCAAAGTGCCAGTTTTTTAGGCAAGTCGCTTCAAGGTACAGACGATACGGGCCATCTTGAACCTGGCGTTGGTGCCATGCGCCATGTTTTGTGTCCCATATGCCAGAACGTGGTGGATGAGGCTGATGAAGAATGTCCGGTGTGCCTTGAAAAAGAGCAGGCACCGCCATCCACTTGGACGCTTTTCAAACTTTGGCGATTTGCCAGACCTTATCAGTGGCAGCTGCTGATGGGCTTTGTGCTGACTTTGGCGTCGACAGCCGCCACCTTGGTGCCTCCCTACCTCACCATGCCCTTGATGGACGATGTGCTCATTCCGTATCAAAACGGCAAGCCCATCGATCCTGTGACGGTATCTTGGTACTTGTTGGGCCTGATGGGCTCAGCCTTGGTTGCGTGGGGTTTGGGTTGGATCAAAACCTACATTTTGGCCTTGGTGTCCGAGCGCATTGGCGCGGATTTGCGAACCACCACTTACCAGCATTTGCTGAAGCTGTCCCTTGAATATTTTGGCGGTCGTCGCACGGGCGATTTGATTGCCCGCATCGGCAGCGAAACCGACCGGATCAATGTGTTTTTGTCATTGCACTTGTTGGACTTTGCCACCGATGTGTTGATGATCATGATGACGGCCATCATCTTGTTTTCCATCAACCCCACCTTGGCGCTGGTAACTTTGCTACCCTTACCCTTCATTGGTTGGCTGATTCATGTGGTGCGCGAAAAACTTCGCACCGGCTTTGAGAAAATCGACCGCGTGTGGTCTGAAGTCACCAACGTATTGGCTGACACCATTCCTGGCATTCGAGTGGTCAAAGCCTTTGCACAAGAGGACCGCGAAGCTCAGCGTTTCATCGACGCCAACAAACACAACTTGGCAGTGAATGATCGTCTGAACCGCGTGTGGTCGGTGTTCTCTCCCACGGTCACGCTGATGACCGAAATTGGTTTGCTGGTGGTCTGGGGCTTTGGCATTTGGTTGGTGTCCAAAGACCAGATCACGGTGGGTGTGCTCACAGCATTTTTGGCTTACATCGGGCGCTTTTACACCCGCTTGGATTCCATGAGTCGGATTGTGTCGACCACGCAAAAAGCCGCATCAGGTGCCAAACGCATTTTTGAAATTTTGGATCACGTGTCCAGTGTGCCAGAGCCTGTCAATCCAGTTGCCTTGCCCAAAGTCGAAGGGCGCATCACCCTCACGGATGCGAGCTTCCGCTATGGCAATCGTGCTGTGATCAAACAATTGAATTTAGACATTCAACCTGGCGAAATGATTGGCTTGGTGGGGCACAGTGGTTCCGGCAAAAGCACCTTGGTCAATTTGATGTGCCGCTTTTACGATTTGTCTGAGGGCAGCATCGCCCTCGATGGTGTGGACATCAAGCAGCTGAAAGTGGCCGATTACCGCAGGCACATTGGCTTGGTGTTGCAAGAGCCTTTCTTGTTCTTTGGCACCATAGCCGACAACATTGCTTATGGTCTGCCCGACGCCACACGTGAGGACATCGTGGCTGCGGCGCGGGCAGCGCATGCCCATGAATTTATCTTGCGCATGCCGCAGGGTTACGACTCCTTGGTGGGTGAGCGAGGCCAAGGTTTATCGGGCGGTGAGCGTCAACGCATTTCGATTGCCCGAGCTTTGCTGATCAATCCGCGTATTTTGATTTTGGACGAAGCCACTTCGGCCGTGGACACTGAGACCGAAAAAGAAATTCAAAATGCGCTGGACAATTTGGTTCGCGGTCGCACCACCATTGCCATCGCCCACCGTTTGTCCACCTTGCGAAAAGCAGACCGCTTGGTGGTCATGGACAAAGGACTCATTGTGGAAGAAGGCACACACGATGTGCTGATCGAAAGCAAAGGCGCTTACTGGCGCTTGTACGAAGCCCAGCAAAGACAAGCTGAATCGGAAGGCGCTGTGTTGAGAGAGACGGTCACACCATGAGCGACATGCTGAAGAACATTCAATTTGACCAAGGCCCTTCAGGTCGTTGGTTCTATGTCAGCGCCGAAGGCGTAAAGCACGACCATGTGATGGCGGTGCGTTCTTTCCCTGTGGCGGCACCTGAAGAGGGGGTTGCTTTGGTGGATGTGGATGGCAAAGAATTGCTGTGGATACCGCACCTGAATCAATTGTCAGAAGGTTTGCGTGCCAAGGTGTTGATGGCCATGACGCAACGCGAGTTCATGCCGCGAATTTTGAAATTGCATGGTGTGAGCAGTTTTGTGACACCCAGCACGTGGGACATTGAAACTGATCGCGGCCCCACCACTTTGTTGTTGAAGGGTGAGGAAGACATTCGCCGACTGTCAGCCAGCGTATTGCTTGTCACCGATGGTCATGGCGTACAGTTTTTAATTCGAGACTTGGCCCAGATGGACCGGTTTTCTCGCAAACTGCTTGACCGATTCTTATGATCTGCTGCGGCAGTCCGCGTGCACATCCAACTTAGCCTGGTAAACCTCGGTGCTGACATTGACCAGTCCCAAAACTGAGTGGAAGTAATTGTCATGTGTCAGCGGCATTTGCACCTTGTTTTGTAAGCAGGTGCGCGACAAGCCCAACTGCTTTTCAAATTGTGGTGACCACCATGTGATCCAAGGCACGCGCTTTTGGACGTCGGGCGCCACGCGGTAGGGCAGACCATGCAGGTACAAATTGTTTTCACCCAAGGACTCGCCGTGGTCAGACACGTACAGCATGGCAGATGCTGCAGTGGCTTCTGATTTTTTGAGCCATTGAATGGCTTGCCCTAAAAAGTGGTCGGTGTAGAGAATCGTGTTGTCAAATGAATTGACCACCTGCTCGCGCGTGCACTCTTGCAGGGCGTTGCTTTTGCATTCGGGTTGAAACTTTTTGAATGCATCTGGCACACGTTTGTAATAGGCGGGACCATGGCTGCCCATTTGGTGCATCACCACCACCACACCTTTGGCGCGGCGCTCAGCAGGCAAGGCTTGGATTCGTTCATCTAGTTGGTGCAGCATGATTTCGTCAAAGCATTCGCCGTCTTTGCACAAAGTGGGGTGCTTGAGTTCTTTGGTCAGCGCTTGGGGCACTCGCTCACAAACACCTTTGCAACCCGATTGGTTGTCGATCCATAAAACTGCCAGGCCCGCATGGTGCAAGACATCGATCAGACTTTCGTAATTATTTTTGCGTGCTTCAAAATCTTCTTTGCCCAGGTGTGAAAACATGCAGGGCACTGACGTGGCTGTGCTGGTGCCGCAGGACATCACGCCCTTGAGGCTGATGATGTTTTCTTGGGCCAATGCGGGCGTCGTTTGCCGCTCGTAGCCATTGACACCAAAGTTGCCCATGCGCGCTGTTTCTCCCAGCACCAGCAACAGCAGGGGTGGTTTTTCATTGGGCTTTGGTGTGGCCATTTGGGCATCTTTGCCAATGGACAACAAAGTTTTGTTGTCTCGCTGAAATGGCTTGGCCGCCACCATGCCAATGGCGTAGTAACTGTTCAGGGGGTTGACCAGGTAGCGCAGTTGTGTGTGGTTGCGCATGATGGAGGAGAAGTCTTGAAAGATGGCCAATAAGGCTGCAACGATGACCACGATCGACACCACGGCCGTCAGGGTGTTGCTCCAAATTTGTTGGCGCAAGCGAAGCACTTGAAGCCGTGTTTTCCAAAGCACCCAACACGGCAGAATGCCCAGCACCAAGAGACTGATCAGCATGCGCCAATTCAGCAAATCCAAGGCTTCTTTGGTGTCTGTCTGAACCACATTGGTGATCATGGTGCTGTCGATCACAATGCCGTAACTGACCATGAAGTAAGCGCCACTGGCCGCGCTCAAAAAGAAAACCGTGAGGACAGGTTTGAGCCAGCCACGCCAGTTCAGAAAACTCAAAACAGCGGTGAGCGCAGAAGTGATGATCACGCCAAAGCCCAATGCAAACGCCAGGCCCCTCAAGCCGGTCACTTCTGGTAATTGGTGCACTTGCTGCCAAAGTGCGTAGTTGCCAACACTGGCAAGCCACAAGCTGCCGAGCAAAGCAACCCAAACTGGGTGCCAAGCTGGGACATGCGTTTCTGATGTGGGGGCGTGTTTCGAAGTCATGGGGCCAAGTTTAATGCCTCATGCCTTGAGATTGCCTTAATCCCCTATGCAGGCCAAATCGAAGCATGCTCGGGCACCACGGCACGCATTTTGAGCTCCCTTTCGATGCGTTGTCGCAACGCGTCGGAGGCTTCAAGTTCACCATGAACCACGTAAACCTGTGCTGGCGGCTTTGGCATTTGTTGTAGCCAAGCCAACAACTGATTGCCATCAGCATGCGCGGATGCAGAGGTGAGTTGAACAATTTCTGCGGCGACTGGCAAGTCTTTGCCATGCAAGCGAATGGTGAATGCACCGCTGGCCAAGGTGGAGCCTCGCGTTCCTGGCGATTGAAAACCTGTGAGGATGACCATGTTGCGGTGATTGCCGACATAGTTGGCCAAGTGATGCAAGACACGCCCTCCTGTGGCCATGCCACTGGCTGCCAAGATCACCATGGGGCCATGGCGCTTGATCAAGGCTTTGGACTGCTCGGGTGTCTCGATCATGGTGGCCACATGGTCCATGGCTTGCACCTCGTCAGCGGTGAGGCGGTGTTCACCCATGTGCCGTTTGAACAGCGCCGTGGTGTGAATCGCCATCGGGCTGTCTAGAAAAATAGGCAAGCCATGCGGAATGACGCCTTGCGCTTTGAGCTGCGAAATGCTGTGCAAAATGGCCTGCGCACGGCCTACGGCAAACACAGGAACGACGGCAATACCGCCACGCGCTGACACCTTTTTCAATGCCTCGCCCAGCTCGGCGTTGACATTTTCTTCGGGGTGCACACGGTTACCGTAGGTGGATTCGATCAACACGGTGTCGGCTTGCGGCGGGTTGTCGGGAGGGTTCATGAGGCTGTCGTCGGGTCGGCCCAAATCGCCAGAGAACAAAATGCGACGGCCTGCCACTTCCAGTAGCAAACTGGACGCACCCAAGATGTGGCCTGCTGTGCTGAACTTGGCGTTCCACCCCGGGATGGGTTGGAACCATGTGTTGAGTTTTTCAACATGGAACTGCTGCATGCAATATTTGGCATCTTGCTGCGTGTAGAGCGGTAATGCCGGTGCGTGTTTGGAGAAGCCATGCCGGTTTGCAAAGTAGGCATCTTCTTCTTGGATGTGGCCGCTGTCGGGCAGCAAGATAGCGCACAAGTCGCGTGTGCCTGAGGTGCTGTGAACTTTGCCTTCAAAGCCGCTGCGAGCCAACAAGGGCAAATAGCCACTGTGATCTAAATGTGCATGCGTCAAGATGACGGCATCGACATCTTTCGGCGGAATGGGGCACGCATCCCAATTGCGCAGTCGCAATTGTTTGTAGCCTTGAAACAAACCGCAATCGACCAACAGCTTGCGACCGCCGTGCTCGACGCAGTACTTGGAACCGGTGACGGTGTTGGCACCGCCTAAGAAGCGAATGTTGAGTGTCATGTGGCCATGTTAGGCGCTTGGCCCAACATGGAATTGACTTATATCAAGCTTAGGCGCCGAACAAGCCTTTGAGTTTGTCGGTCCAGCTGTTGCCTGTGGGCATGTGTTTGGCACCGCCTTTTTGCAAAGACTCGTCAAACTCTTTGAGCAGCTTGCGCTGATGCTCGGTGAGTTTCACGGGTGTCTCGACCGTGATGTGACAGTACAGGTCACCCGGGTAGCTGGCACGCACGCCCTTGATGCCTTTGCCGCGCAAACGGAATTGCTTGCCTGTTTGCGTGCCTTCAGGAATGTCGATGGCGGCTTTGCCATTGAGTGTGGGCACATCGATCTCGCCGCCCAATGCGGCCTTTGAAAAACTGATGGGCACAGAGCAATGCAGGTCGTCGCCATCGCGCTCGAAGATGTCGTGTTTCTTGAGCCGAATTTCAATGTACAAATCGCCGGGCGGGCCGCCATTGGTTCCCGGTTCACCGTTGCCGGTGCTGCGAATGCGCATGCCGTCGTCAATGCCCGCTGGGATTTTGACTTCGAGTGTTTTTTGCTTTTTGAGCTTGCCTTGACCGCTGCAAGAAGGGCAGGGATCGGAAATGATTTTCCCAGAGCCGCGGCAGTGCGGGCAGGTTTGCTGCACGCTGAAAAAGCCTTGGCGCATTTGCACGGTTCCTGAACCTTGGCAAGTGCCGCAGGTTTTTGCGCTAGTGCCTTTCTTAGCGCCGGAGCCATCGCAAGGTTCGCACTCTTCCCAACCGGGGATGCGAATTTGGGCGTCTTTGCCAGCAGCCGCTTCCTCTAGGGTCACTTCCATGGCATAGCTCAAGTCGCCGCCACGGAACACTTGACGGCCGCCGCGGCCACCGCGTTGTTGACCAAAAATGTCGCCAAAAATATCACCGAAGGCTTCGCCAAATCCACCAAAGCCTTCCGCACCGCCTGCGCCACCGCGCATGTTGGGGTCGACGCCGGCATGACCGTACTGGTCGTAGGCCGCACGTTTTTGCGCATCAGACAACATCTCGTAGGCCTCTTTGACCTCTTTGAATTTGGCTTCGGCGTCTTTGGCGTCGTCGCCCTGATGACGGTCAGGGTGGTACTTCATCGCCAATTTGCGATACGCCTTTTTGATCTCTTCTTCAGAGGCGTTCTTGGCTACACCCAATACTTCGTAAAAGTCTCTTTTGGCCATCGTGTTTTGCTACTGTTTGAACAAGAACGCCGCGTAAGCGATTTCCTTCAGGATACGCTGACGCGGCGGCTTGGGCTAAAGCCCTTGAATGAAAGGCTTAGCCTTTTTTAACTTCCTTGACTTCAGCGTCAACCACGTTGTCGTCTGCAGGTTTGGCGTCGGCACCTGGGCCGCCCGCTGCACCACCGGCAGCCGCTTCTTTGGCTTGCATGTCGGCGTACATTTTTTCGCCCAGCTTTTGGCTGACGGTCATCAGGGCTTCGGTTTTGGCTTCGATGGCGTCTTTGTCTTCGCCTTTCAAAGCTTCTTCCAATTCCTTCACGGCAGCTTCGATTTTGGTTTTTTCGTCGCCTTCAATCTTGTCGCCATACTCGGTCAGGCTCTTCTTCACGCTGTGCACAGTGGCTTCGCCTGAGTTTTTGGCTTGAACGATTTCAAGTTTCTTCTTGTCGTCTGCAGCGTTCAACTCAGCGTCTTTCACCATCTGTTGAATTTCTTCTTCAGACAAACCAGAGTTGGCCTTGATGGTGATCTTGTTTTCTTTGCCAGTGCCTTTGTCTTTGGCGCCCACGTGCAAGATGCCATTGGCGTCGATGTCAAAGGACACTTCAATTTGAGGCGTACCGCGTGCTGCAGGTGGAATGCCTTCGAGGTTGAACTCACCCAGCAACTTGTTGCCCGTAGCCATCTCGCGCTCGCCTTGGTAAACCTTGATGGTCACCGCAGGTTGATTGTCATCGGCCGTAGAGAAGGTCTGTGCAAACTTGGTGGGGATGGTGGTGTTCTTGGTGATCATTTTGGTCATCACGCCGCCCAGGGTTTCAATGCCCAAGGACAAAGGTGTGACGTCCAACAGCAACACGTCTTTGCGGTCGCCCGACAAAACTTGACCTTGAATGGCAGCGCCAACGGCCACGGCTTCATCAGGGTTTACGTCTTTGCGTGGCTCTTTGCCAAAGAATTCTTTCACCTTGTCTTGCACTTTGGGCATGCGTGTCATGCCGCCCACCAAGATGATGTCGTCGATGTCTGACACACTCACGCCAGCATCTTTGATGGCGGTGCGGCAAGGTGCAATGGTGCGCTCGATCAACTCGTCGACCAGGCTTTCCAACTTGGCGCGGCTGAGCTTGATGTTCAGGTGTTTTGGACCTGTGGCATCGGCTGTGATGTAGGGTAGGTTGATGTCGGTGCCAGCAGAGCTGGACAATTCGATCTTGGCTTTTTCAGCGGCTTCTTTCAAGCGCTGCAGGGCCAACACGTCTTTGGACAAATCAACGCCGCTTTCTTTCTTGAACTCGGCAATGATGAAATCAATGATGCGTTGGTCGAAGTCTTCACCACCCAAGAAGGTGTCGCCGTTGGTGGACAACACTTCGAATTGTTTTTCGCCATCGACGTCGGCAATTTCAATGATGGACACGTCAAAGGTACCGCCGCCCAAGTCATACACGGCAATCTTGCGATCGCCTTTTTCAGTTTTGTCCAAACCGAAAGCCAATGCAGCAGCTGTCGGTTCGTTGATGATGCGCTTGACATCCAAACCAGCGATGCGGCCTGCATCTTTGGTGGCTTGACGTTGTGCGTCATTGAAGTAAGCAGGCACCGTGATGACGGCTTCGGTCACTTCTTCGCCGAGATAGTCTTCGGCGGTTTTCTTCATCTTGCGCAACACTTCAGCGCTGATCTGTGGGGGCGCCAATTTGTTGCCACGCACTTCCACCCAAGCGTCGCCGTTGTCGGCTTTGGCAATGGTGTAAGGCATCAGGTCGATGTCTTTTTGAACTTCTTTTTCAGAGAACTTGCGACCGATCAAACGCTTCACGGCATACAGCGTGTTGCGAGGATTGGTAACGGCTTGACGCTTGGCGGATGCGCCGACCAAAATTTCGCCGTCTTCTTGGTACGCAATGATGGAAGGGGTGGTGCGCGCGCCTTCGGCGTTCTCAATCACCTTGGTGGTGTTGCCTTCCATGATGGCCACACACGAGTTGGTGGTGCCCAAGTCAATGCCAATGATTCTTCCCATGTTCTTCTCCGGTAAATCTTAAAAAATGCTTGAATGAATCAGAAGTAGGGGCGGTTTAGGCAATTTCAAGGCCTGTTTCTACTTCTGAAAGGGTTTTATTTGGGGGCCGTGACCGTGACCAAAGCGGGTCGCAACACGCGGTCGGCAATCAGATAGCCCTTTTGCAGCACGGTCACCACGGTATTGGCTTCCTGCTGGGCAGGCACCACACTGATGGCTTGGTGGTGGTGCGGGTCAAACTTGGTACCTGCCGAGGGGTTGATCTCAACCACTTTGTTGCGTTCAAGGGCGCTTTTGAGCTGACGAAGCGTAGCTTCTGCTCCCTCACGAATTTGTTCAGGTGTAGCCGATTGAATGGCCAAGCCTGCTTCCAAGCTGTCCAAAACGGGCAGCAAACTGTCGGCAAAGCCTTCCACCGCAAATTTGCGGGCTTTGGAAATTTCTTCGTCAGCGCGGCGACGGGCGTTTTGGACATCAGCCTGAGCGCGCAAATATTGGTCGGCCAGGGTGGCATTTTGGGCTTTGACGTTGACCAGCTCGGCTTGGGCATCGGCCAAAGGATCTTGTGAAACGGGCGCTGGCTGAGCCTGGGTGTCTGTGCCCATGGCCGCAGCGGCGGCGGCCAAGGCTTCAGCGGTTGGCATGACGTTGGGTGTGCCGGGGTTTTGATTTGTGGGGTTTTGTGAGCTGGAATCAGACATGAAATGCATCCGCAATAAATGACAACGCCCCAAACTTGGGGGCGTTTTGAGAGATTTCAAGGCCTGTTGGCGTTAGGCCAACGGGACCTGAACTAAATCAAGACAGTTCGAGCAGTTCGACGTCGAACTTGAGGGTTGCGTTGGGGGGGATGACGCCGCCAGCACCACGGGGGCCATAGCCTAAGTCAGATGGAATGATCAGGGTGCGCGCGCCACCGATTTTCATGCCGGCCACGCCTTCGTCCCAACCGCGAATGACCATGCCGGCGCCCAAGATGAATTGGAAAGGGTCTCGGCGGTCTTTGCTGGAGTCAAACTTGGCGCCTTGCTCGCCGTCTTTGTACAGCCAGCCTGTGTAATGCACAGTGACCGTTTGGCCTTTGGTGGCTTCGGCGCCGTCGCCGACCACGGTGTCTTCGTATTGCAGGCCTGTGGCTGTGGTGATCATGAGGTGTCCTAGAAATGGGTCATAGAAAGGCCGGTGCAAGACCGGCCAATGGCTGAATTATGCCAGTTGATGGGGCATCGGGAAGGTCTTGAATTCAGTGCTTTGATCGCTTGGCCAAGTCTTGCATCAGGGCGCGGATGCCATAGGTCCAAGGCGGTGCCTGGTCTGAGGTGGTCACTCGGTTGAAGAGGGTGCCCAATTGCGGGGTGGTGATGGCCACCGTATCGCCCACCACATGGGTAAAGCCTTGCCCGGGGCCATGCCGGTCTTGGGTAGGGGCAAACATGGTGCCGAGAAACAGCACCAGACCGTCGGGGTACTGGTGGTAGGGGCCAATGGCTTGCGCCGCTAAATCCAAGGGATCTCGACTGATTTGGCTAAGAGAACTGCTGCCTTGCATGACAAAGCCTTCGGGGCCATGGACCGCCATGCTGAGGTCTGTGGTTCTTACGTTGTCGATGGTGTACTGGCCATCAAACAAGCGGATGAAGGGGCCGATGGCGCAACTGGCATTGTTGTCTTTGGCTTTGCCCAAGAGCAGGGCGCTGCGGCCCTCAAAATCTCGCAAGTTGACATCGTTGCCCATGGCGGCGCCCACCACATGGCCTTTGGAATTGATGACCAACACAATTTCCGGCTCGGGGTTGTTCCATGAACTGCCGGGATGCAAGCCCACATCAAAACCAGAACCCACAGCACTCATGGCTTGCGACTTGGTGAAAATTTCTGCGTCAGGACCGATGCCCACTTCAAGGTACTGAGACCAAACGCCTTGCGCTACCAGCACTTCTTTCAGTTTCATGGCTTGTGCAGAGCCAGGTTTGACATTGCGAAGGTTGTCCCCCATCACATCGATCACGGCTTTGCGCACGCTTTCAGCTTTGGCGGCATCGCCTCGCGCTTGTTCTTCGATGACCCGCTCCAACATGCTGGCGACAAAGGTCACGCCGGCCGCTTTGATGGCCTGCAAGTCCGTGGGGGCGAGGAACCAGGCTTCATTTTCGTTGCGTTGTTGGGGATCGGTATTGGCCCACAAAGCTTCTGTAGACCAAGTTTTGCCTTGGTGGTTTTTGACACATGCGGCGACGTTGTCGATTTCCATCAAGTCGCTGCTGGTGAGTGCCAAGCCAGACAAGTCGGTGGTTTCGCTGGCGCCTACTTTGACAAGATAGGGTCCCTCGCCGGGAACCCAAATGCGGCCAATCAAAATGGCGTTGGCGGCATCATCGGGCAGCGTCTCTGCCAATGAAGGAAAGCTGGAATGTGACAAGGCCGAGTCTCCCAAAGTGGTGATCTCTTGGGCCCTGAAAGTCGGTGCCCTTAGAGGTAGATTTTTTGCAGCAACGTGACCAAGGTTTGAACTTGGTTAGGCGTGAGTTTAGAGCCAATGTTCATTTCTAGCTCAGACGCTGTGGCTTCAGCTTTTTCCATGAGTTCTAAACCCTTGTCCGTTGGGTGCAGTCCCATGGCGCGGCCATCATGGGGGTGGGGCAGGCGCTCTAGCAGGCCACGAGATTCCAATGACTGCACCAAGCCCACTAAGTTGGGAGGCAAGATGTTCAGCGCGGCGCAAAGTTGACGCGAAGTGACGCCGGGGTTGTGAACCACCACCGACATCACTGAAAAATCGACAGGCTTCAAGTCGTAGACCGCCATGCGTTCTAAGAATTGGCTGATCACGGCCAGGGCCGCACGGCGTGCGTTGTAACCAATCAAGGTTTCAAGGTAGCTGGTGTCGACTTTGTCGACGGCCGCGATTGGATTTTTCACGCTGCTTGGCATTGCGTCTCAATGATGTGACTGCGCATGGCGAATTCAGGAAGCACCCATTGGCGGAAGGCTTTGGAGGGCGCTTGCCAACGGGACTTTAATTCGGGTGTTTGTGCATTGAGCGTGGCATCGATGCGCAGCCAAGCCCATTGCAACATGACCAAGGCCATAGCGCGCAAATAGTCGTCGGCCACCCGGTGGCCCAAGCTGGGGTCTTGGGGTGCCGCGCTCACAATGCTTTGTGTCAATTTGCGAAGCTGAGTGGCTTCTGCTGTTTCAATCTGCGATTGCGCCTTCATGTCGTCCAGCAATTGGTTCAAGCTCTGGCCGCCATCGGCCATGATTTTGCGAACCACCAAATCGATGGCCTGAATTTCGTTGGTGCCCTCGTAAATCATGGCGACGCGCGCATCGCGCACGATTTGCTCAATGCCCCATTCACGCACATAACCGTGGCCTCCCAAGACTTGAAGGCAATCGCTGCCGCCATGAAAAGCTTGATGGGTGAAGGCGGCTTTCATCACAGGCGTCACCAAAGCGCACCAGCGTTGCGATTGGGCTGCGGTGTCTTTGTCTGCGTGTTTGATTCGGTCTAATTCCACTGCAGTTTGATAAGCCAACACGCGGCCGCCATCCACCCAAGCGCGTTGTGTGTTCAAGATGCGTTGGATGGCAGGATGCTCAATGATGAAATCGGCTTCGGCAGCAGACTTGGGTTTCACTTCTTGACCTGCTGGCGCGCGCATCTGACGGCGCTCTCGGGCGTAAGCGTCGGCTTTTTGCCAAGCCGCATCCAGTAGGCCAATGCCTTGCATGGCCACGTGCAATCGCGCTGCGTTCATCATGACGAACATGGCGTTCAGACCTTTGCCGGGTTCGCCAATGATCTCAGCCAGGGCGTCATCAAAGCGCATCACACATGTGGGACTGCCATGAAGGCCCATCTTTTCTTCAATGCGGTCGCAATGCACAGCGCTACGTTCGCCATTGGGGTAAAACTTGGGCACCAAAAAGAGTGACAGACCTTTAGGGCCGGGCGGTGCATCGGGCAAACGTGCCAAGACCAAATGAACGATGTTGTCGGTGAGGTCGTGCTCTCCACCTGATATGAAAATCTTGGTGCCATTCAAGGCGTAGCGGCCATCGGCTTGCGGCGTGGCTTTGGTGCGCGACAAGCCCAAGTCACTGCCTGCGTGCGGTTCAGTCAAGCACATGGTGGCCAACCATTCACCGGTGCCAACTTTGCTGAGGTAAGTTTCTTGGAGTGAGGGGCTTGCATAGTGCTTGATGCATTCATACGCACCATGCAACAAACCGGGTGCCATGGTCCAGCCGTGGTTGGCGGCTGACAGCATTTCATAAAGCATGATTTCTAAGACTGAGGGCAGGCCTTGCCCGCCATCTTCTGGTGCTGCAGAAAGCGCAGGCCAACCCGCTTGCCAAAACATTTGGTAGGCCGATTGAAAGCCGGGGGGCATCGTCACTTTGCCGTCTTGCCACTGCGCGCCAATTTCATCGCCATCCCGGTTGAGTGGGGCGACCACTTCACCGACAAACTTGCCAGCTTCTTCCAACACTTGCTGCATCAGATCCGCATCGACTTCATCAAACGCTGGCAATGCTTTCAGCTGATCGGGTGCACCTAAAACATTGGACAAGACAAATTGCATGTCTTGGATACGGGGTTGGTAGTCGCTCATGTTGTTTGTTCTTTATTTTTTGGCAGCACCCAAGTAGGTGTCGATCACGCGGGGGTCTTCGGCCAAATCGGAAGCTTTGCCTTGAAGGCTCACTTCGCCCATTTCCAAAACGTAGCCATGATCAGCCACGGCCAAAGCAGCGCGTGCATTTTGTTCCACCAACACGATGGACACACCCGTTTGTCGAAGTGTTTCGATGATGTTGAAAATCTCTTTCACAATGAGCGGCGCCAAACCCAAACTGGGTTCGTCCAACATCAAGAGAGAAGGGCGTGACATGAGGGCTCTGCCCACCGCCAACATTTGACGTTCACCACCAGACAAGGTGCCGGCTTCTTGCAAACGACGTTCTTTGAGTCGGGGGAACAAGTCGAAGACGTCGTCAAGTCGATTGCGCCAATCGGCATTGCCTAAACGCATTTGGCGATAGCCGCCCAACACCAAGTTGTCTTCGACCGTCATGGTGTTGAAGAGCTCACGCTTTTCAGGGACCAGAGAGATGCCCTGCATGACGCGTTCTTCCAAGGTCAACTCGTTGATCGGTTGGCCATTGAATTCAATCAGGCCTTGCGCTGGCAAGATGCCCATCAGGCTGTTCAAAAAAGTTGATTTGCCAGCGCCGTTGGGACCAATCACTGTGATCACACTGCCTTTGGCAGCTTCCAAACTAATGCCATGCAGTACTTCGGCTTTGCCGTAACCCGCATGCAATTGCTGAACTTTGAGAATGGGTGTTGTCATGTCAGTGCTCCGTGCCCAAGTAAGCCGCACGCACGGCAGGACTGGCTTGAATTTCTGCAGGCGTGCCTTGCGTTAGCAGGGTGCCAAACTCCATCACCACCAAATGATCGCAAACGTCCATGACCAAGTCCATGTCGTGCTCCACCAACAAGATGCTCATGCCTTCGCTTTGCAATTGACGAAGCACTTTGATCAAGTCTTGTTTTTCTTTATGGCGCAAACCGGCTGCTGGCTCGTCTAGCAACAAGAGTGCAGGATCGCAGCACAGCGCACGGGCGATTTCCATCAGACGCTGGGGTCCCATGGCCAAGTTGCCTGCCAATTCGTGCAAGTAATTGCCCATGCCAATCCGTTCAAGCTGGTGCTGTGCTTCTTTCATGAAGCGTTGCTCTTCAGCTTTGTTGGTGCCTAGCATGGAGGAAATGACACCAGATTCACCGCGTGTGTAAGCGCCCAAAGCCACGTTTTCTAAAACTGTCATGTCCGGAATCATCTTCACATGTTGGAAAGTGCGGGCCATGCCTTGGCGAGAAATTTCGCGCGATGGCAAAGCGGAGATGTCATGTCCGCGGTATGTCACCTTGCCCGAAGTTTTGGACAGCACGCCAGTGATCAAGTTGAAGGTGGTTGATTTGCCAGCGCCGTTAGGGCCAATCAAACCCACAATCCGCCCAGCGTGAATGTCAAAGCTGATGTCGTTCACAGCAGTGAGGCCGCCAAATTGTTTGCGAATTTTGTCGACCTTAAGAACCAAATCGCCCATCGCAGGTTTGCTGCGGGCATTCAATGGCGCTGCATCCTGCCAGTCCATTTTGCGGGGAGGACGCGGCAGTTTGCGAGCGACCAAAGACCAGATGCCATCGGGCATGTACTTGAGCACCAGAACCATGGCGACACCAAACACAATCACTTCATAACTGCCGCTGGTGCCAATCAAGGCAGGCAAGGCGACTTGCAAATAGTCGTCGAGCAATTTGATCAAGGCGGCACCTACGATGGCGCCCCACACATAGCCCACGCCGCCAATCACGGCCATGAACAGGTATTCGATGCCCATCTTCAAGCCAAAGGCGGAAGGATTGACAGTACGTTGGAAGTGCGCAAGCAGCCAGCCTGCAATGGATGCAAACAAAGCCGCAATTAAAAAGATCGTGACTTTGTAGCGGAAGGTGCTGATGCCCATGGCCTCGGCCATTTGGGAGCCGCCTTTGAGCGAACGAATGGCACGGCCAGGACGTGAGTCCAGTAAGTTCAACAATGCAACGGCACCTGTAATCAGGATGGCCCATGTGAGGATGAAGAACAAACGACCTTGGCCAATGTCAAGACTGCCGATTGACAAACTCTTGAGACCCAACAAGCCGTCGTACTTGCCCAAGGCATCCAAATTGCCCATGAGGTAATACAAAGACAAGCCCCATGCAATGGTGGCCAATGGCAAGTAGTGACCAGACATGCGAAGGGTAATGGCGCCCACCACCAATGCGCTGATGGCCGTGATGCCCAAGCCAACAAACAAGGTCAGCCAAGGCGACATGCCCGTGTTCAAAGTCAAATAGGCCGTGGTGTAGGCGCCAACACCTACAAATGCGGCTTGGCCGAAGGAAGTTAAGCCCCCAACGCCCGTCAGCAGTACCAATCCCAGGCACACCAATGCATAAAGACCTATGTAGTTGAGTTGCGCAATCCAGAAGTCTGGCAAGGGCAACAAGGCCACGACGGGAACAGCCGCTGCCAGCAGCCAGATGAAAAGTTTTTGCTTGTTCATGTCAGTGATCCTCGTCTGAATGGCCACTGCGCAAAGAGCGCACGAGGAGAATGGGCAAGACCAAAGTGAAGACGATGACTTCTTTGAAAGCGCTGGCCCAGAAGGCACCAAAAGATTCAACGATACCGACGAACAGTGCACCCAACAATGCACCAGGGTAGCTGGCCAGTCCGCCCATCACAGCGGCCACGAAACCTTTGAGGCCAATCAAAAAGCCCGAGTCGTAGAACACGGTGGTGGTGGGGCCAATGAGCAAACCAGACAATGCACCGATCAGGGCTGCCATGAGAAAGGTCAGCTGACCTGAGGTATGGCTGGAGATGCCCATCAAGCGTGCACCCGTGCGATTCACCGCAGTGGCACGCAGGGCTTTGCCGCGCAGTGAGCGTTCGAAATAAAGCCACATCATGACAATCAGTGCCAATGAAGTGACGAAAATAATCACAGTCTGACCTGTCAATGCGACAGGTCCGAGGGTAAAGCGTTCATCCCAGAACGTCGGGTTGCGGAAACCTTCCGCACCGAAAAACAACAAGCCCAAGCCCGTCATTGCAAAGTGCACGCCTACAGAGACGATCAACAAGACCAGCGGTGTGGCCGACTCAAGCGATTGGTATGCCACGCGGTAAACCAGCGGACCAAAGGCAGTCACGATGGCCACACTTAAAACAGCTTGACTCCACAGCGGAAATTTTTGCGGTGCAGCCCACATGGCGATGAGAGACACTAAAACCGGAAACACCAAGGTCTTCAAAGCAGTCAGCAAGGCGCGTGTGACGTTGCCGTGATGACGCCACCGTTCAATCAATTCCATCAAAGAGGCGACGCCCGCAAGGATCAGCAACAGCCAGACGGTGCCGGGTGTTTTGCCTGTTTGGAGCATGGCCAAGGTGAGCGCACCATAAGCCACAAATTCGCCTTGAGGAATAAAGATCACACGCGTGACTGTGAACACCAACACGGTGGCCAGCCCTAGAAGGGCATACACAGCGCCATTGGTGACACCGTCTAGCAAAAGAATGCTGGCGATGGAGAAGTCCATGAGATTTCCGATACAAAAAACACAAGGTGCACAGGGGGACGCCTTGAAGGCGTGCACACCTGTGCAAGCAAGTCAGAGGTCTTATTCGACCTTGAACTTGCCATCCACCACTTTGGTCATCACGCCTGTTTCCAGTGTGTAACCCCAGTGGTCAGTAGGCGTCCAGTTCATGACGCCGTGCGAAAACACGGTACGACCCATGGTTTCGAGTGTGTCACGCATGGCTGCGCGGAACTCAGGTGTGCCAGGCTTGGCTTTTTTCAGTGCCAAAGGAATGGCTTTTTCCATGGCCACTTGGAAGTCATAAGAGTGACCTGCAAACTGGTTGCGTGTGTTGGGGCCATGTTCTTTTTCAAACTTCTGAACGAAGTCCAAAGCCAGCTTTTTGGAAGGATGGCTGTCGGGCAATTGGTCGCCCAACAAGGCAGGGCCAGAAACAACGAAGGTGCCTTCAACAGCTTTGCCGCCAATGCGTGACAAGTCAGGTGTGGCCGCTGCGTGCGTTTGGTAGACCTTGCCTTTGTAGCCGCGCTCAACCAAGCCCATTTGGGGCATGGCCGCGCCAGAACCAGAAGCCACGACCAAGATGGCGTCTGGGTTGGCGGAAGTCAACTTCAAAGCTTGGGGTGTGACGCTGGTGTCGGTACGAGCAAAGCGCTCAACGCCGACCATTTTGATGCCCGATTTTTCAAGTTCAGGTTGAACAGCTTCCAGCCATTGCTGACCATAAACGTCTGCATAGCCCAGGAAGCCAACCGTTTTGATGCCTTGCTTTTTCATGTGCTCGATCACAGCATGGCCCATCACATTATTGGACTGTGGCAAGCGGAACAACCATTTGTCTTTGCCTGGAGGAACTCCCACAGGTGAGCCTGCGATTTGTACAGTGCCTGCTTCAGACGCAATGTCTGTCATGGCAGCTGCAACGGGTGTGAGGCATGAGCCAAAAATGATGTCAACTTTGTCTTCTGTGACAAAGCGGCGTGCGTTGGCAGAGCCCTTGCCTGGATCAGAGGCATCGTCCAACAGAATCACGGTGACTTTTTCGCGACCAATGGTTTTGGGGAACAGTTGCAATTGTTTTTGCATGGGGGTGCCCAAGCCAGAGCCTGGGCCTGTGAGTGACAAGCTCACGCCAATTTTGATGTCGGCCAGCGCAGCGGTGCTGGTGACGGCAGTGATGGCCAAAGCCAGCAGTGTTTTCTTCATTTTCATTTTTGTCTCCTAAGAGGTTGGGTTGGAAAAACGTGGAGTGAAAAAATGGAAATCAAAGTCTAGGCATTAACTGCAAAGCGCTTTGATGTCCGCGGGAACGGGAATGGCTTTAATTCGATCGGGGTCTTCTGGATGCTTAATGCAAAAGGCGCGCACTTCGGTGCCTTCGCACAAGACAGTGTCGCCGCGCATCACCACGTGTTTGTGGACAAATGTTTTATCGCGCCACTCTTGCACACTGGTGTGAATTTGCAGCGTTTCACCATAGGTGGCAGGACGGCCAAACTTGGTATTGATTTCCAAGAGGGGTGTGCCAATGATGCCGGTGGTCTTCACCAACTCACGCCAAGGTTGCACACCGCACTTCACAAAAAAGTTAAGCGATGAGGCGTCCATCCATTTGGAAAAATTGGGAAAGAACACGATGCCTGCGGGGTCGCAGTCACCAAACATCACTTGCACTTCATAAACAATGGTTTTGCTCATCGCTAGCTTTCTGCCGATTAACGGGGGGCCATGCGCAGTGCGCCATCCAAGCGAATCACTTCGCCGTTCAAGTGGCCATTGCTCACAATGTGTGCGGCCAATTGTGCAAACTCTTCGGGTTTGCCAAGGCGTGAAGGGAAGGGGATGCTGGCAGCCAACGAGGCTTGCACAGGTTCAGGCAGTGTTTTGAGCAACGGTGTTGCAAAGATGCCTGGGGCAATGGTGCACACGCGAATGCCGTGTTGCGCTAAATCGCGTGCCATGGGCAGTGTCATGCCTGCCACACCCGCTTTGGAGGCACTGTAGGCTTGTTGACCCACTTGGCCATCAAAGGCTGCTACAGAGGCTGTGAAGACCATGGCGCCGCGCTCACCGTCTTCCATTGGGTCGAGCTTGGCGCAGGCCGCAGCAAAGACGCGTGCAGCGTTGTAGGTGCCAATCAAATTGACGTTGACCACTTTGGCGAAGTCTTCCAAGGGTGCTGGATTGCCATCTTTGCCCACAATGCGTTTGGCGGTACCGATGCCGGCAATCTGCATCAAGATGCGTGCGCCGCCGTGGGCTTTGGCTGCTTCGGCCACGGCGTTTTCCATGCTGGCGGCATGGGTCACGTCACATTGAACAGCAATGCCACCAATGTCTGCGGCCACCTTTTGAGCGTTCTCGAGGTTCAAGTCGAGTACGGCGACCTTGGCACCCAAACGGGCCAATTCACGGGCGGTTGCTTCGCCCAAACCTGAGCCACCACCGGTGACCAATGCGCTCATGCCTTGAATGTTCATGTTGTCCTCTTGATGAATGGTGTTGTCTGAATAGCGTGACTTCAGGCGTTGGGGTTTTCGATCAGCAATGCAATGCCTTGACCGCCACCGACACAAGCACTGGAAATGCCATAGCGTTTGCCACTGCGAACCAATTCGCGTGCCAAGGTGATCGTGAGGCGAACACCCGTGGCAGCCAGGGGGTGACCCAGTGCAATGGCGCCGCCGTTGACGTTCAACAAACTGAGGTCAAGCCCCAACTCGCGGCCGACCGCCAGCGTTTGAGCACCTTGGGCTTCGTTGATTTCAAAGCGGCCGATATCGGACAGTTTCAAACCGGTGCGGGCCAGCAACAAACGAATGGCGGGCGCTGGGCCAATGCCCATGATCTCGGGGGGCACACCGGCCACAGCCGCAGCGACGACACGAGCGATTGGTTTTTTGCCATGAGCTTTGGCATAGGTGCCAGAGGTGACCACGCAAGCCGCTGCTGCATCAACCAAGGCCGAACTGTTGCCACCGGTTTGAACGCCACCTTCATAGACGGGGCGCAACTTGCCCAACACGTCAGCAGGTGAAATGCGGGGGTGTGTGTCTTGCGTCACTTCAGTGACCTTGCCTTGCAGCTTGATGCCGCGAGGCTTGTAGCCGTCGAGTTCAAATTTCTCGGTGATGACGGGCACGATTTCGCCCGCCAAGAAACCAGATTGCTGTGCCGCCACGGCTTTGGCAAAAGACTCAGACGCAAACGCATCGACTTCTTCGCGCTTGATGTTGTATTTCTTGGCCAAGTTTTCGGCCGTTTGAATCATGTTGATGCCAGCCGCTGGATCTTTCAGCGCTTCCCACATGTAGTCTTTGAAACCCACAGGAGAGCCGAGCTTGAAACCGGTGCGGTGATCGAAAGCAGCAATGGGATTGCGTGTCATGCTTTCAGTGCCCACCACCAAGGCGGCTTCTGCAGCGCCTGATTGGATGTGCTCACCAGCTTGGCGGAACAATTCAAAACCTGTACCGCAAATGCGCTGCGCCATCAGTGCGGGCACTTCAACAGGGACGCCTGCATACAAGCCAATGTGGCGAGGCAAGAAGAACTGATCAAAGTCGCCAGGGGCCATGTTGCCCGTCAGCACGGAACCAATGTCTGTGGCGGGAATGTCGGCGCGCTTGAGCGCTTCGCGTGCGGCTTTGATGCCCATGTCGGTGGGGGAGATATGGCCCAATGCGCCACAGTAATCCACCATCGGAGTGCGCACGCCTTCGTGCATCCACACGTCGTCAAAGGCGTTGAAAAATCCAGCTTGGCTCATGGTGCTTCTTTCAAATTTTCAGAATTTCAAATCAGATTGTGGGCTTCAAGATAAAGTGCAAGCGCTCTTCATGCAAAGCTGCAACCGTGTCGGCGCGGTGTGACAACACGGCACGTTGGTTGATGGAGCCTTTGTCGGTGATCTCGCCCTTGTCGATGGTGGGCGGCTCGGACAGCAAGCACATGCGCGCAATGCGATTGGCACTGCCCGTGGCAGTTTTGGCCAATTCGTTGATGACGTTTTGGAAGTGTGCCAACACAGGTGCACTGCCCAACACATCGGCCAAGGGCGCGTCGGCTGGCATGCCGCTGAGTGCACGCACAGCGGGTGTTGGGAATACCATGGCGCCAACTTCTTTCAAGTTGATGCCAGTGAGCACCACGTCTTGAATGTAAGGCGCACCCGCCGCAATGATTTTGCCTCGCAAAGGACCCACGCTCACAAAGGTGCCTGTGGCCAATTTAAAGTCTTCGGCAATGCGGCCATCAAACTTCAAACCCAAGTGCACATCGGTTTCATCAATCCATTTGACGGCGTCGCCTGTACAGAAGAAGCCTTCATCGTCAAAGGCGCCTTGGGTTTCTTCGGCATTGCGCCAGTAGCCTGGCGTGATGTTGGGGCCGCGGTAACGCACTTCGGTTTTGCCACCCATGTCGACCAGTTTCAATTCCAAACCAGGGGTGGGCACGCCCAAGTCGCCAGCGTTGACGTATGGGTTGGTGACAAAAATACCGAAAGGGCCAGACTCGGTCATGCCAAGGCCTGTGCCCATCACAATGCGCTCGCCAATTTCGCGCTCTTGTGATTCATACAAGCTGTCCCAAATGGGTTGTGCCAATGCAGCGCCTGCGTAGAAGAACATTTGAACGCGCGACAACAAAGTCTTGCGCAGCAAATCGTCGGTCTTCATGGCATTGGCAATGGCTTCAAAACCTGTTGGAACGTTGAAATAAACAGTCGGTGCAATTTCACGCAAGTTGCGCAAGGTCTCGTGCATGAGCGCAGGCGTGGGCTTGCCATCATCGATGTACATCGTGCCGCCATGGAATACCACCATGCCAAAGTTGTGGTTGCCACCAAAGGTATGGTTCCAAGGCAACCAGTCGACCAAGACCAAAGGCGCTTCGGCCAAGATGGGCATGGACTGGGCCATTTGTTGTTGGTTGGCACACCACAAGCGCTGCGTGTTAATCACCGCTTTGGGTAACTTGGTGGAGCCACTGGTGAACAAGAATTTGACAATGGTGTCGGGGCCTGTGGCTGCAATGGCAGCATCCACTTGGGCTGTCGCGCTGGTGTTGCACAAGCTTTCAAAAGTGGTGACTTGTTTGCCCTCCACACCACCTTCGTTCATCACAACTTCCATGTCATTGGAAACGGTGGCAGCGATGGCCTTGGCATAGCGCGCATCGCTGGCAAACACCAAACCTGGCGTAACGGTACGCAGCACGTGTTTGAGCTTGTCGTAGTCTTGGCTGATCAACGAGTAGGGGGGTGAAGTGGGCACAAATGGCACACCGGCCACCATGCAACCCAAAGCCAGCAATGCATGCTCCAGGCTGTTTTCGCTCAAGATCACCACGGGACGCTCGGCATTCAAGCCACGGTTGATCAGGCCTTGTGCAATGTTGCGCGCAGTGTTCCAAGCTTCAGCATAGGTGACATGACGCCATTCACCCAAACTGCCATCTGCCAATTTGATGCGACGGGCAAACAGCGTTTGTGTGGGTTTGTGTTTCGCCCAGTGCTGCAAACGGTCCGTCAAGCGGTCGGGGTAGGCTTGTAATTCTTGGTCTGCTTTCAGGTAATGTGTGCCTGGTGCGCCATCTTTCAAAGTGACACGCGTCACGCCAAAACGCAGGGGTCTAAATTTAGGTGAGCTCATGCTGGTCTCCAACTCTTTTCAAGGATGTGTAGGGCCGGGTGCTTAGTTCTTTTGAACTTTGGCTGCCTTGCCTTCCAAGAAAGCTTTAACGCGAGCCTTGGCTTCGGGCGCGGCTTGGGCAATAGACGCAATCAAAGCTTCGGTGAGGTAGCCATGATCTGCAGGCTGCTCAGCGATTCGGGGCAGGGCGTGCATCAAGGCGTAATTGGTGAGCGGGGCATTGGTGGCAATGCGTTGTGCCAAGTCCAAAGCTTTTTCCAAAGAAGTTCCTGTGGGGACGTGATATTGCGCCAAACCAATGCGCTCGCCATCGATGGCGTTGTAAACGCGGCCCGTCAACATCATGTCGGTCATGCGTGCCACACCAATGAGCTTGGGAATGCGAACTGAGCCGCCGCCGCCCACAAAAATACCGCGTGTGCCTTCTGGCAGTGCGAAAAAGGTGCTGTCGTCTGCCACGCGAATGTGACAAGCGCTGGCCAATTCCAAACCCCCGCCCACCACTGCGCCATGCAGCGCTGCGACGACCGGCACACGGCCCAGTTGGACGGCATCCAAAGCAACGTGCCAACTGCGTGAGTGATGCACACCTTGGCCGGCATCGCGTTCTTTGAGTTCAGACAAATCCAAGCCGGCACAGAAATGGTCACCTTCGCCATACACCACGGCGGCTTTGGCTTCTTCGGGCAGATTTTGGAAGACATCTCGCAAAGCTTCGATCAAGCCATCGTTCAGTGCATTGCGCTTGGTCGGGCGGCTTAAACGCACCATGGCCACAGCGCCGTTCATCTCAAAGTGAATGCCGTGGTTCTGAGCGCGTTGCAACAAAGGATGAAGATTTTGAGTCATGATGGAGGGTCCAAATCGACCTTGCTGAAAAGCAAGGGGTTGCTAAAAAGGTTATTATCAATAACTATATTGTCTTGCCATGTGACGGCAAAAAACACAGGGTTTTCCCGCATTTCCGAAAGTTTTTATGAAACACCAAGACTTGATCGCCATCGACATTCACACTCATGCAGAGGTGAGTTGCTGGAACCCTTTCGACAATTACGGCGAAGAATACGACCGCGCTGCAGACAAGTTTTTTGGCAGTGATCGCCGTCCCACCATTGATGAAACCGTGGCTTATTACCGTGAGCGCAAAATTGGTTTGGTCATGTTCACGGTCGACAGCGAATCACAGTTGGGCCGACGCCGCATTCCCAATGAAGAAATCGCCAAAGCTGCGCGTGACAACAGCGACATGATGATCGCGTTTGCCAGCATCGATCCGCACAAAGGCAAGATGGGCGCACGCGAAGCCGAGCGACTGATCAAGGAAGAGGGCATCAAAGGCTTCAAGTTTCACCCCACGGTTCAGGGCTACCACCCTTACGACAAAATGGCGTGGCCCATTTACGAGGTGATCAACGAGCACAAAATGCCCGCCATTTTTCACACGGGTCACAGCGGCATTGGCTCAGGCATGCGATGCGGCGGCGGCTTGCGTTTGGCCTACAGCAACCCCATGCACTTAGATGACGTGGCGATTGATTTTCCGGACATGCAAATTGTCATGGCACACCCTAGCTTCCCTTGGCAAGATGAAGCGCTGAGCGTGGCCACGCACAAGCCCAACGTTTGGATTGACTTGTCGGGCTGGAGCCCCAAGTACTTTCCCAAGCAATTGATTCAGTACGCCAACACCTTGCTGAAAGACCGCATTTTGTTTGGCAGCGACTACCCCCTCATCACACCCGAGCGCTGGATGAAAGATTTTGAGGTGGCTGGTTTCAAGCCCGAGGTGATGCCCGGGATTTTGAAAGACAACGCTGTGCGTTTGCTGGGTTTGAAATAAGTTACTTCAAAGTCACAGACGCTCTGACAGTGCCGGCCCTTGCGGCATGCGCTGTCAGGTTCAGCACAGTGCCTGCAGGTGCTTCCACAATCCACTCGTTCAAAGCGCGATCACCAGTGATGGTTTTGTTGGGCAAGAACGCTTGAAGGGAATTGCTGGCAGCATGGCCTTCTAACTGAGGGCCTTCCATGCGCGGTTTGCCCATGCGCAAATGCGCGCCATCTGGCAGTTCAATTTCAAACATGCAAGGACGCGCTGTTTTGCGTTCCAACGCCCGCTTGGTGACATAACTGGGCAAGTAACCTGCGTTGCCCACCGCCATTTGAACGCGCCATTGGCCATTGCCTAAGTTTTCAGCTTTGGCATGCAGCAATTCGAGTTTGGGCAAAGTCAGCGCAATCTGATTCAACCAAGCGGGGAAGCGGGCGGCCTCTCGCTCACGCAAATGCGCGGGAGGATTGCGCCAATAGTTCATGCGGTCCCACCCCCCCAATTCCACGGCGCCTAAATCGGGGTGCTGGTAGGGATACCAATCGACGTGGGCTTTACCGCCGCAAACCTCATCGCTCCACTTGAGCAACTTGATGTCGTCTTCAGGCGGATGATCTCGGTACCAATGAATCCAGTCGTACTCGGTAATGCCTGCTTCTTTGTTCGGTGCCCAAATTTCAACGGTCCAAAACAATGCGCCCAAGTGCTCGTACACCCAATCTTGGGTGCCTGTGATGACTTCTTTGGGGTGGTATTTGAAGTCATGAAAAATACTGACCGCTGGATAGCCTGTGAGCTTGCTGCCAATGTCGGAGATGCGTTTGATCATCCACAAATCTTCAGGCGTCATGTCGCTGTCGCTTTGCGTGCCCATGGGACGCAAAATGACACCGGAGTGGGTGTGGAAGCTGACCGCTGCACCAATGTTGGGGTGCTTGGCAATGAAATCCACCATGGCTCGCACTTCGGGTTCGCTGGTGGGGTAAGGGCCAGCGCCCACTTGCTCATGTTCTTGGCGCCAGAAGGCTGGAAAGTTGCGGTTCAAATCCAAACCTTCAATGTCGCGGTTGGGCTTGATGTTGACACCGTCGTAATGCTGCAAACTGCCTTCGGGCATGACGCGGTAATACTGGCCGCCAAACTCGCCAGGCAGGCGAGGCGTGAGCAGACGCGGTTCATCTGGATTGACTTTCCAGCCGCCGTGTGGGTCCGGAATGCGCATCATCAAAATGCGGCCATCACCGTCCATGTCCTCTATCGTCAAACCTTCGACGTGCGGTTCATCCCAGGGGTAGGGACGTGTAGAGGAGCGGATGTGGCGAGGTTTGTCTGCCATCGCCAATTCGGCGCCGTCTGGGTTGAGGCGGGGCACCAAATAGACGGCGCGCGTGCTGAGCAATTCAGTCACTTGCGCATCTTCACCGTCTTTGCTGAGCAATTGGTGCAGCCAATACAAACAGGCGGTACTGGCGGTTAACTCGGCGGCGTGGATGTTGCCATCCACCCAGAAGGCAGGCTTGTCGATGTCAGCGCCTGTGCTTTTGCGCGTGATCACCAGCACCCAGATAGGACGGTTTTCATGGCTGCGTCCCAATTCGCGCAACTCGACCAAGTCGGGCCTGGCCTTGGCAAAATCTTGCAGCAATTGGGTGAGTTCGGGGTGCTTGTAGAAGCGATCGAATTCGGGTTTGGGAAGTGGCGCGTTGCTGTGAGCAGCTTGTGACATGTTGACGTTCAGAAAAGCGTTGAACAAGGCCTCAGCATACCAAGGCTTGCGCTGCTTTTGAACAGGTTTGTGCTTCTTTACAGCAAGCGGGTGAGAATCACGCCGATGGTGAACAGCGACAATGCAACCAAAGTTCTCACAGCGAACAAACTGATCAGGGGTTTGACTGGAAAGACATGCGTTTTTTCGATGGCCGCCCATTTGTGCATGAACTTGTCGGCTTGGTTGGCGCGAATGGCAAAGCGAACAAAGTCGCGACGGCTGCGGTAGCGCACCATGGCCACGTAATGCCAAGCATCAGCACCATCGGGCCTGACAAAGTCACCCGATTTTCTTGCGATGAAAATGACCAGATTGCCATAGCGCAACAAATCGCCGATGATGGATTTGCCATAGCGCTTGTCGGCTTCACGAGGGTCGTCGCTGTAGTGAGTCCCTTCAGGGTAGAGGGCCTTGGCGCGGTATCGCACCAGGTTTTGCATCACAAATTCTTTGCCGTCGTCAGACGCCAAGAGCTGGCGAACATCCTCGACTTCAGAGGCGTTGTCGTGCCCTGGATTTGTGCTTTGCAGTTGATTCAATGCCGCTTCAATTTCCTCAGGCGACATGCGCTGACCATTGCCGCCATACCAAAGCCAAAAAGCCACGTACAAGAGTACCAGTGGCAGAACAATCGCCAGCAAGTGAGGGCTCATGAAGGCCACTAAGCTTAGGCGCTTTGACCGACCACCGTGAAACGCTCTTCGTTGTGTTGCAGCCAGTCCCTTGAAAGACGGTCGTCTTGCTGGTTGGGATGGAACTTGGGTGATTTGTACTCACGCCAGTGAGCCACATTGCCGCGGAACAAGCCATCTTTCGATAGCAGCAACTGGTGGGCACTTTTCCACGTGCTGAGCTTGAACAATTGGCGATCATGCCAAAGGTTGCGAACCGTTTGCCACATCACATCTGACAAAAATTGCACGGTGATGATGTGGAACAGTCGGATGCGCCATTCTTCGTTACCACCCAGCGCTTTGTAGATGTCAAAGGCCGTGCTGCGATGCTCTGATTCTTCAGCACTGTGCCAGAGCCACATGGTTTTGAGTCGTTCTTCAGTGCCATCAAACACTTCGGGATGGCGCAAGATCCACTCGGCAAAGATGGCGGTGAAGTGTTCGGTTGCTGCTGTTGCACCGACGTGCATGCGGATGTTCAGATGGGCATTTTTAACAACCCGTGCAGCAGACCTTTTGGCGATGACGTTGGGAAACCCCATGGTTTCCAAGTGGTCATTGAACAAGGCATGAATGCGGCGATGCGTGGCTTCTTGGCCCACAAAACCTTGCACTTCGGTTTTGAACTTGACTTGTTCGCTTTCGGGCAATGATTTGAAACCTGTGCGAACAGAGTCAATGAAAAATTGCTCGCCCACAGGAAAGCTCATGGAGAGCGCATTGAAAAAAGCAGACTTGAAGGCGTCACCACCACACCAATTGGCGGGGAAGGGCGCGCTGAGATCAATCAACAGTTTGCGGACTAACAATTGCGACATGGTTTTCCCTGAAACGGTGCTCAAACTTTGAGCAATGGCTGCATTTAAACATAAATGGGTTCACCCAAGTCTTATCAGGGAAATACCTAGCCAAATAGATCCTTGAATGACTGGTTCTGGCGCCATTTCTCAGCACAATCCCCCCATCCACTTGGATCCCCGCAAGACACTGCACATCCCTGCAGAACTTCGCCAGTTTTTTGAATTGAAAGCAAGCCATGAGCCATTCTTCCTTGATTTTGGATCACGTCTATGGGCATGAGAAAACCAGGCCCGAACTTGTGTACATGACACAGCCTATTGGGCAGGGACAGGTGATCGATTACACCTGGCGCGAAACACTTCGCCAAGCTCGCTCGATGGCGGCCTACTTGAAAGCTCAAAACTTGGCGCCTGGCGCCAGGGTGGCCATCTTGTCCAAAAACTGTGCGCACTTCATCATGGCCGAGTTGGCCATTTGGATGGCAGGTGGCACCACCGTGGCCATTTTCCCGACGGAGTCGGGAGAGACCATTCGCTATGTACTTGACCACAGCGAAGCCAGTTTCTTGTTTGTGGGCAAATTAGACACATGGCCCTTGCAAGCCCCCTTTGTGCCCACCAGCATCCCATGCATTGCGTTTCCATTGGCCCCAGAAAACAACTACACAAAGTGGGACGATGTCGTTCGCCAAACTCCGCCTCTGGAAGGTGATATTGCAAGGGCCCCTACAGATCTGGCCATGATCATGTACACCTCTGGTTCGACGGGACAACCCAAAGGTGTGATGCACAACTTTGAACGCATTTCTGCGGCAACCGAAGGCATTGTCAAAACGCTGAAGGAAACTTTGGGCGATCGCGAGGACAACCGCATCTTGTCTTACTTGCCTTTGGCTCACGTTTTTGAACGGGCTTGGGTGGGTGCCAGTTCACTGGTGCATGGCAAAACGCATGTGTTTTTTGCGGAGTCCTTGGACAGTTTTATTCAAGATTTGAACCGTGCCAAACCCACCATGTTCATTTCCGTGCCACGCTTGTGGCTGAAGTTTCAGCAAGGGGTGTTCAGCAAAATGCCGCCTGCCAAACTGAACCTCTTGCTCAGCTTGCCCCTCATTGGTGGTTTGGTGCGCAAGAAAATTTTGAAGGGCTTGGGCCTGGACCAAGTCATTGTGGCTGGCAGTGGCTCTGCGCCTATTCCAGCCGAGCTCATTGTTTGGTACCGCAAGTTGGGTCTCAATCTTCTCGAAGGCTACGCCATGACGGAAGACTTTGCATATTCTCACAACTCGACCGAGGCCATCAATGCGCCTGGTTGTGTGGGCGTGCCGCTTGAAGGTGTTCAGGCTCGTATCAGCGAAGAGGGCGAAATTTTGGTGAAGTCACCAGGCCAAATGGTGGGCTATTACAAGCGGCCAGACTTGGACGCAGAAGCATTCACGGCCGATGGCTTCTTCAAAACGGGTGACCAAGGTCAACAGCGAGCCGATGGTTTGCTCAAGATCACAGGCCGTGTGAAGGAGTTGTTCAAAACTTCCAAAGGCAAGTACGTTGCACCTGCACCCATTGAAAACAAACTCAATGTGCACCCCATGATCGAGATGAGCATTGTGTCGGGCGTGTCTCAGCCTTCTGCCTATGCCATGGTGGTCTTGTCTGAAGACATTCGACCCAAGATGCATGAGCCCGAAGTGAAGGCGCAAGTGGAAAGTGAACTGACCACCTTGCTGGCGCAGGTTAATTCAGAATTGGCAGATTATGAAAAACTGCGCATGTTGGTCATTGCCAATGAAGCATGGTCCATTGAAAACGGTTTCCTGACACCCACCATGAAAATCAAACGCAGCCGCATTGAAGCCTCGGTCGAAAGTCAGGTGGCTTCGTGGTACGAAAAATCAGGTAGCGTGTTCTGGGCTTGATGCCATTAATTTGGGCGAAAGCCTTAAGGAAGTTTGATGAATCGCGTATTGGCTCACACGGGTGCAAAGTACCCCATCTTGCAAGCCCCCATGGGCTGGATTGCCAGAACAGAATTGGCCTCTGCGGTCTCGCGTGCAGGGGGCTTGGGCATCATTGAGACGTCCTCTGGCGAAACGGCCAATTGCCAAGCCGAAATTACCAAAATGCGTGAATTGAATTTGCCCTTTGGCGTCAATTTGCCCATTCGGTTTTTGAAAGACGATGCCATGCTGAAGTTTGTCTGTGCATCGGGCGTGAAGTTTGTCACCACCTCGGCAGGCAGTCCTGCCAAATTCATACAACCCTTGAAAGATGCTGGCATCACGGTCTATCACGCCGTGCCCACAGTGGACGCTGCCATGAAGTGTGTCGATGCTGGCATCGATGGTTTGGTGGTGGAGGGCTCTGAAGGTGGTGGCTTTAAAAATCCTGAAGATGTTTCAACCATGGTGTTGTTGCAAGCCATTCGCGCCAAAGTCGATGTGCCCCTCATTGCCGCGGGGGGCATTTCAGACGGCCGCGGCATGGCCGCAGCTTTTGCTTTGGGTGCGGAGGGCATTCAAATGGGCACCCGTTTTGTCAGTTGCGCCGAAAGTCCAGTTCATGAGAATTTCAAGAACGCCATTGTCAACTCCAAAGAAACGGGCACTTGGATGCTCAATACCAAATCAACACCGTGTATCCGCGCTTTGAAATCTGACAGAACGGCGGCCATTCACGAACAAGGCGTCATGTCCTTTGATGACATGAAAGGCATCTTGAATGTTTACTTCCATGGGGACATGGAAGCGGCACCGGCGCTGGCAGGTCAGTCGGCAGGCTTGATCGATTCTGTCAAGACAGCCAAAGACATCATTGACAGCACGGTGGCGCAGTTTTTTGAAATCAGTGAACGCATGGGTGCCATGGCAAAGCGTCAAAGCTTTGATACGGCCTGATCACAGAGTCACTTGGAGAGTGACTTAAGCAACATCGTCTTTGATGGTGTTTCGCAGGATACCCACTGCATCGACTTCAATTTCCACGACATCACCCGGCTGCATGAACACCTGGGGTGTGCGCTTGTTCCCTACGCCGCCCGGAGTTCCTGTCACAATCACATCACCCGGTTCGAGCGGCACAAAGGTAGAAATGTAGGCGATTTGGCGAGGGATGCTGTGAATCATCATGTCGGTTGTTGCGCGCTGCAACTCCACACCTTTCAAGCGAGTGCTCAAGGTGAGTGTTTGCCCCGGCTTGATTTCGTCTGCGGTCACCATCCAGGGTCCAAATCCGCCGGTACGCCAGAAATTCTTGCCAGCTGTCCATTGCGTTGTGAAGTTTTGCCAATCTCGCACAGAGCCATCGTTGTAGCAAGAATAGCCCGCAATGTGTTGCCAAGCGTCTGCCTCTGAAATGCGGCGGCCACCCTCACCAATGATGATGGCAATTTCGCCTTCATAGTCAAGACGGTGTGATTCGGCTGGACGCATGATGTCTTGGCCATGCCCTACTTGTGATGCACTCACGCGTGAAAAGATGGCTGGTTTTTCAGTCAGGTCGCGGCCAGTTTCTTTCACGTGATCGTGATAATTCAAACCCACACACATGATTTTTTCTGGGTTGGGGATGACAGGCAACAGTTGCAGATCTTCAAAAACCAGATCGGGCGCATGCTTAGCTAAAGCGGCTTCAGCTTGCGCGTACATTTTTTTGGCAATCAAAGTTTTGAGGTCAGGTGCCTCGGCACCCAAAATCGGGGTGAGATTCAAGACTTTGTTGCCATGAACCGCGCCATAACTGGGCGTGTGATTGAGTAAAAAGCTGATAAGTCGCATGGGGTCTTTCTATGTTAATCATGGAGGCGCTGCACACCTTGCATCATGTTGAGTTGAATTATCAACCCAAGAGTAATTACCCTAGTCATTTCACATGCCGACATCAGCGGTAGTTTCAGTCACGACGGTCTGAGAGTCACTCACACCTGCAGATGGCGCAAGTGTTTTGGGTGATGCCGTATAAAATGAAATGTCACCTTCCCATGAATTCATTGGAAGTACGTGGCACTGCAAGATGAGGATTTGACATGTTCTTGAAAAATACTTGGTATGTGGCCTGTCAGGCCCATGAGATCAGTGACAAACCCTTAGGCCGCAAAATTTGCAACGAGGCCATGGTGTTTTACAAAAATGCTGAAGGCAAAGTCTCGGCTGTTCAAGACTTCTGTCCGCACCGCGGCGCGCCTTTGTCTTTGGGCCGAGTTTGCAACGGACAGTTGGTCTGTGGCTACCACGGTTTGGTGATGGGCTGTGACGGACACACCGTCAACATGCCCGGACATCAGGTCCGCAACTTTGAGCCCGTCAAGGCCTATGCCGTCATTGAGCGTTATGGTTTTGTGTGGGTCTGGCCAGGCGATCAAACCAAAGTCGATCCTGCGCAAATGCCAGTGTTCGAATGGTTTGAGAATCCCAAGTGGGCCTATGGCGGTGGGCTGTATCACATTGCGTGCGATTACCGTTTGATGATCGACAACTTGATGGACCTCACGCACGAAACTTATGTTCACAGCACCAGCATTGGTCAACAAGAAATTGATGAAACGCCCAGCCGCACAGTGACAGAAGGCGACTGTGTTACCACCAGCCGATTCATGGAAGGCATCAAGGCGCCACCTTTTTGGAAGATGGCCATGCGTGCCAATGACCTCGACGATGAAGCCACTGTAGACCGGTGGCAAATTTGCAAATTCACGCCCCCCAGCCATGTGCTGATTGAAGTGGGTGTGGCGTTGGCTGGCAAAGGGGGGTACCACGCCGACCCTAAAGACAAAGCTTACAGCGTGGTGGTTGATTTCATCACGCCTGAAACCGAAACATCGATTCACTACTTCTGGGGCATGGTGCGTCAATTCAAACCTGAAGACGCAACACTGACAGCGCAAATTCGCGAAGGGCAGGGCAAAATTTTCAGTGAAGATTTGGACATGCTTGAGCGTCAGCAAAAAAACTTGCTGGCATTTCCAGAACGCAAACTCAAAATATTGTCGATCGATGCGGGTGGTGTGATGTCGCGCCGTGTGATTGACCGACTGTTAGCCATTGAAAAGGCCGCTTGATATGTTTCGCACAACCACCCCATTCAAAACTGTTATATGGGCACTTTGCCTCGCTTGCTGCACTTGGGCCTCTGGTCAGCAAGCCTACCCCAGTAAAGCGCTCAAAATTGTGGTGCCTTTCGGCGCTGGCGGTGTCGCCGATTTAACTGCCCGCACCGTCGCGCAAAAGATGGGTGAGAACATGGGCCAAAGCATCGTGATCGAAAACAAGCCAGGCGCTGGCGGTGTGGTGGCCACCGATGCTGTAGCCAAATCAGCGCCCGATGGCTACACCTTGCTCTTGATGTCTAATGCCACTGCGGTCAGTGCTGGCTTGTTCAAAAGCTTGCCCTATGACGCTGAAAAAGACCTCATCCCTTTGTCAGTCTTAGGCACCTTTGACATTGCGATTGTGGTGCCCCAAGAGTCTAAGTTTGCCAGCTTGGCCGATTTGCTTGCTTTTGCCAAGGCCAACCCCGGCAAGCTCAACATTGGCAGCATCAACGTGGGCAGCACGCAGCATTTGGCAGCAGAACTGTTCAAATCAACTGCAGGCATTGATGCACAAGTGGTGCCTTTCAATGGCACCCCCGCAGTCTTAACGGCTTTGCGCGGTGGCCAAATTGATGTGGGCGTCGAAATTCTGGCACCTGTGTTGCCGCAAATCAAAGGCCAAGCATTGCGCGCCTTGGCCGTGACAGGCGACAAACGTGCGGCTGCATTGCCACAAGTACCCACGGCCAAAGAAGCGGGTGTTAAAACTTTGTACGCTGCATCCTGGAATGCGTTGGCCGCACCTGCCAAAACACCCCGCGACATCGTTCAGCGTTTGAACCAAGAAATTCAATCTGCCCTGAACAACCCCGACGTTCGAAAAAAATTAATCGACATGAATGTCGATCCTCAGCCTGGCACCTTGCAACAGGCGGCCGATCTGCTCAGCAGTGAAACCAGACGTTGGGGCGATGTGATTCAACGCGCTGGTATCGCCAAACAATAAACCTGATTCAATCCATACACTTCATCTCTCACAGAAAACATCGACATGCAGTTCACACAAATTGGTTTGATTGGTTACGGTGAAGTGGGCAAAACATTTGCCTTGGGTCTCAAAGAAAAGCCTGGAGTGACATCGGTGTCAGCGTGGGATTTGAAGTTTGCTGCGCCAACACCTCTAAGCCTTCAAGCCGCCGAGCAAGCCCATGCTGCGCAGCACAGCATTCAGGCCGTCGGCGCCATGGCAGACCTTTGCGCGCAAAGCCAATTCATCATCTCTGCTGTGACCGCTTCCAATACTTTGTCGGTGGCCCAGCAAGCTGCGCAAAGCATTCGGCCTGGCACTGTGTATCTGGATTTGAATTCTGCCTCGCCCGGCACCAAGCAAGCCTGCGCGGCACTCATCGATGCCGCTGGCGGCATCTACGTTGAAGCAGGCGTGATGACTTCTGTTCCACCTTACGGCATCAAGGTGCCGATGTTATTGGGCGGCGCACAATCTCAAAGCTTGGCGGCATCGCTGCAAGCCTGGGGCCTGGATGCCAAATCAGTGAGTGACAAATTGGGCGTGGCCAGCGCCATCAAAATGAGTCGCAGTGTCATGATCAAGGGCTTGGAAGCTTTGGTCATTGAAAGTTACGCCACGGCGCGTGCCTATGGTGTGGAAGCGCACGTCTTGCCCACCTTGCAAGAAACATTTCCGCAAATTGATTGGTCCTTGCAGGGGGTGTATTTTTTCAGCCGCGTGGTGCAGCATGGCAAACGCAGAGCTGAAGAAATGCGCGAAGCCGCCAATACGGTCAAAGAAGTAGGCTTTGAGCCCTTCATGGCCTTGGCCACGGCCGACAAGCAGCAATGGGTGGCCGATCAAGCCGCGCAGGGTGTGTTCCAACACTTGCCCAAAGACGCAACGTGGCAAGACTATGCCGACTGCTTGCTTGCGGCGCGTCAACAAGGTGTTTGATGTTTGACATTCTGGCCATCACGGCCCCGATCTACATTGCCATTGCGCTGGGGTATGGCCTCACCCGATGGGGCTTCTTTCAGAAAACCGACATGCGAGCCTTTGGCACGTTTGTGGTGAAGGTGGCCATGCCGGCCTTGTTGTTCAATGCCTTGTCTCAGCGCAAAGTCAGTGACATTTTGAATGGTGAGTATGTGGCGGCTTACGCATTGGCATCCCTGTTGACATTGAGTCTCAGCATTGCTTGGTCAGTGCGTTTGTGCAAGCTTAGCCGGAGTTTGAGCAGTTGTTTGGCCATGGGCATGAGTTGCCCCAACAGTGGCTTTGTGGGCTATCCTGTCATGCTCTTGAGTTTGGGGCCTTTGGCCTCGGTGGCCGGTGTTGCACTTGCGCTCAACATGATGGTCGAGAACCTGATCATCATTCCTTTGTTGTTGGCCTGGGCCGAAACAGGTCAGAGCAAAAGCCGTTGGCAAGGCATCATGTGGCAAACCTTAAAAGGCATGTCCTACAACCCCATGATTTGGGGCATTGTGCTGGGCTTTTTGTTCTCTTGGTTTGAATGGCAGTTGCCTTCCAGTCTTGGCCGAACCGTCAGTTTGTTTGCACAAGCCAGCGGCGCTTTGTCTCTGTTTGTCATCGGTGGCAGTTTGGTGGGCTTGCCAGTGCAAGGCATGGGGCCGCGCGTGGCGCAAATTGCCGCAGGCAAGTTGGTGTTGCACCCCTTGATGATGCTCGTGGTGATGACGTTCTTGCTGCCGATTCAAGATCCGGTGTTGCGCGTCGCTGCGTTACTCACCTGTGCCATGCCCATGTTTGGCATTTATCCCATCTTGACGCAAAAGCACGGCCACGATGGCTTGAGTGCAGCAGCACTGCTGGTCACCACCATGGCCTCATTTTTCACATTGAATGCGCTGCTTTGGCAGTTGAAAAATCTCAATCTGCTTTAACGCGTCCTGACGTGATCACAGGACGCCAGCGTTCAATTTCTTGGGCAATCAATTTGCCAAAAGCTTCTGGCGTTTCGGGTGTGGCCACTGCGCCTTCTGTGGTCAAACGTTTTTTCAACTCTGCTGAGTTCAGTGCCACATTGATCTGTTGATTGAGTTTCAACACAATGTCACGCGGCGTGCCCGCAGGTGCCACCACGCCGTACCACTGATCGGCTTCGAAATTTTTATAGCCGGCTTCGGCCACAGTGGGCAAGTCGGGCAGGGCATCGAGTCGTTTGGGGCTGGACACGGCCAATGCGCGCAATTGACCGTTCTTCACTTGGCCCATCACGGCGGGCGCGCCTGTGAACAGCATTTGAATTTGACCGCCCATCAAATCGGTCACAGCGGGTGCCGTGCCGCGATAAGGGATGTGCAAAATAGCCGTTTCCGTTTGCATCTTGAAATACTCGGTGGCCAAGTTGGCCGCACTGCCGTTGCCACCCGAGCCGTAACTCAATTGGCCCGGTTTGGATTTGGCCAAAGCAACCAATTCTTGAACGCTTTTAGCAGGCACATTGGGATTCACCACCAGCACATTGGGCACGCGCGCAACCCATGCCACAGGTGCAAAGTCTTTGATTGGGTTGTAAGGCAGTTTGGGGTACAGGCTGGGGTTGACGGCCAAAGTGCCAATGTGTCCCATCAGCAGGGTGTAGCCATCTGCGGGAGATTTGGCTGCCTTGTCGGCGCCAATGCTGCCACCGGCACCGGCGATGTTCTCAATGATCACGCTTTGGCCCCAGGCTTTGCTTAATTCTTGACCGATAGAGCGCGCCAAGATGTCAGTGCTACCGCCCGGTGTAAAAGGGACAATCATGCGAATCGGCTTTTGCGGATAGTTCTGCGCAGCCGTTTGCGCCGTGCTGAGTGATGCAGTGAGTGAAGCGGTGAGTGCCAAAAGGGCAGGGGCAATCCAAGTCAATTTTTTCATGATCAATGATTTCACAAGTTCAAAGTTTTAAAGCAATTGTTGTGCGGTGTCGCGAATTAGATTCAGTGTAGCCTGCTGTGTCAATGTGCTGGGTCTTTGTGAGCTGACGGCACTGCTCAGTTGAATGCTCATGCGTGGCTCTGAAATAGGCCTTGTCACAAAGGCGGATGGTTTGATGGAGCGCGTGACAGCATTGCGCGACAAGATGGCGTTGCCAGCGCCGTCGGCCACCAATTCTAAGATGGCAGTCACGCCGTCAATTTCGAGTGCAACTTCTGGGCGGCAACCGATGTTGGCCATTTCAGCTTCGACGTGCATGCGAATGGCGTTGGGCCGGCTGGGAATGACCAAAGGCAAACGAGAAACTTCTTTGAGTGGGATGGCGGGCGGTGGTGGGTCCTCTTGAAGTCCTGGCGGTCTGGGTTGAATCAGCCAGAGTTCTTCTTGCACCAACGCCGACAACTCTAAGCCTGTGGTGCTGGTGGCGTTGTAGAGCAGGGCAATGTCCAATCGTCCCGACAGCAGGCTTTCTTGCATGCCTGCCGACAAGCCCTCGCTGATCGACAAATGGGCATCTGGCATTTTTTCGCGAAAGGCGCGGGTGAGGGGCACCGTCAGGACGCGCGCAACGCTGGGCGGAAGTCCCAAGGCAACACGTCCTGTGAGGCCGCTGCGGGCCCGGGCCAATTCCTCTCGCGCTCTTTCAACCTGATGCAAAATCCCGCGGCCATGTTCCAGCAACAACTGACCAGCCTCCGTGGGACTTGCACCTCGGCCATTGCGCTTCAAAAGGTTTTGCCTCAACTCAACCTCCAGCAAGCGAATTTGCCGGCTCAAAGCAGGCTGGGCCACGTTCAAGGCCAGGGCTGCGCGGGTAAAGCTGCCCAGTTCTGCCACTCTGACGAAGTATTCCAGTTGCTTGAGGTCCATGAGGCTATTTTGCCATAACCGGTGGTTGGTTATATCGATTTGTTCTAGCTGATAGTGCCTTAGAAGCCTAGGCATTGACGCTCTCAAGTTGGAGAATTCAGTCTTCAATTTGGCCCCTGTTGGGCTATCGAGCTAGGACCATGAAACCTTCCGCACAAACCGCGATCCCTTGCCTGATGATGCGAGGCGGCACCTCCAAAGGGCCGTTTTTCAATGAGGCCGATTTGCCCACTGACATCCCATTGCGAGACAAAGTCTTGCTGGCTGCCATGGGCTCACCAGACAAACGTCAGATCGATGGTTTGGGCGGCGCACATCCCTTAACGAGCAAGGTGGGCATTGTTCGCAAGAGTTCCGTTCCCGGCGTGGCATTGGACTTTTTGTTTGCTCAACTGCAACCCGATAAAGAGACTGTCGACACCACGCCCAATTGCGGCAACATGTTGGCCGCTGTGGTGCCATTCGCCATCGAAACAGGCATGGTGGACGTGCAGGGTGATCAAAGCACTTTCCGTGTATTGACATTGAACACCGACATGCAATGTGACATCACCGTGGACACGCGCGGCGGCATGGTTCAGTACGAGGGAACAGCTCGCATCGATGGATCACCTGGCACTTCTGCACCCGTGACCATCAACTTTCTAGACACGGCGGGCTCTGTCTGTTCTGGCTTGTTGCCCACAGGCCGCGTGAAAGACACCTTGACCGTGAGTGGTGCAGGCTTTGAGCCATTCACCATTGACGTCACTTGCATCGACAACGGCATGCCCTTGGTGATGTTCAAAGCAAATGACGTGGGCCGCACGGGGTACGAATCCGTGGCGGACATGAATGCCGACACCGAACTCAAAACCAAAATTGAGGCGCTGCGTTTGCAAGTGTCTTTGTTGATGGGTTTGGGTGATGTGAGCCAAAAAAATTACCCCAAGATGACCCTCATTGCGCCGCCCCAAAAGGGTGGTGCTTTGAGCACACGCAGTTTCATTCCGCATGTGTGCCACGATGCCATCGGTGTGTTGGCAGCCGTCACTGTGGGTACAGCTTGCGTGTTGGAGGGTTCTGTGTGTGATGGCATCGCTGTCATGCCCACTGGTGCGGCCAAAAATGTGTCGGTTGAACATCCGACAGGCGAGTTCAGCGTGGCTTTGCAAACCGAGCCTGCACCCCATTTACCAGGTGTCCAAAACGTCACACAGGCCGCATTGCTCAGAACGGCCAGACTGCTGATGCGAGGCGAGGCCATGGTGCCAAGGTCCTTGTGGTCGGGTCATTCTGCTTAATTTTTTTTTCATTTTTTCGATTGGATCGCTTCATGAGTCACAAACAACCTTTGATCATCGACTGCCACGGTCACTACACCACGGCGCCCAAAGCTTTGGAAAATTGGCGCAATGCGCAAATTGCCAACTTGAACACACCCGAGCTGGGTCCCAAAGTGGCGGATCTCAAAATCAGCGACGATGAGTTGCGTGAGTCCATTGAGACCAACCAATTGCGTTTGATGAAAGAGCGCGGCTCTGACCTGACCTTGTTCAGTCCTCGCGCCAGTTTCATGGCTCACCACATTGGCGACTTCAATGTGTCGTCCACGTGGGCTGCCATTTGCAATGAGTTGTGCTATCGGGTCAGTCAATTGTTTCCCGATAACTTTGTGCCGGTGGCCATGTTGCCCCAGTCACCTGGCGTTGACCCTGCAACTTGCATTCCCGAGTTGGAGCGCTGCGTGAAAGAGTACGGCAATGTGGGCATCAACTTGAATCCCGATCCGTCAGGCGGCCACTGGACTTCACCGCCCTTGAGCGACAAGCACTGGTACCCCATTTACGAAAAAATGGTGGAGTACGACATTCCAGCCATGATTCACGTGAGCACCAGCTGCAACAGCTGCTTCCACACCACCGGCGCGCATTATTTGAATGCTGACACTACGGCCTTCATGCAGTGCCTCACCTCCGATTTGTTCAAAGACTTTCCGACCTTGAAGTTCCTCATTCCGCATGGCGGCGGTGCGGTGCCTTACCACTGGGGTCGTTTCCGCGGCTTGGCCCAAGAATTGAAAAAGCCTTTGCTACAAGATCATTTGCTCAACAACATCTTCTTTGACACTTGTGTGTACCATCAGCCAGGCATTGATTTGTTGACCAAAGTGATTCCTGTTGACAACATTTTGTTTGCCTCTGAAATGATTGGTGCTGTGCGCGGTATCGATCCCGAAACAGGCCACTACTTTGATGATACCAAGCGTTACATCCAATCGTCCAATATCTTGAACGATGAGCAACGCTACAAAATTTACGAAGGCAACACACGCCGTGTGTTCCCCCGTTTGGATGCGCACCTGAAGGCCAAAGGTCTTTAAGCCGCAGCACATTTAAATCATTGCAAATTAACCATTGGAATTGACATGACAGAACTTGGAATTGTGAAGCGCAACATCACGCGCGCAGACAAAGCAGCCGTCGACAAACTGGGCCGTTTTGGCGTGGCCACGGTGCACGAAGCCATGGGCCGCGTGGGTTTGATGCAAAAGTACATGCGTCCTATCTACAGCGGTGTGCCTGTATCAGGCACAGCTGTCACGGTCTTGCTGCACCCAGGCGACAATTGGATGATGCACGTGGTGGCTGAACAAATTCAACCGGGCGACATCGTGGTTGCGGCCATCAGTGCCGACAACTGTGATGGTTTCTTTGGTGACTTACTGGCCACATCTTTCATGGCCCGCGGCGCCAAAGCCTTGGTCATCGATGCCGGTGTGCGTGACGTGCGCGAACTCACTGCCATGGGCTTTCCTGTTTGGAGCAAAGGCATCAGCGCCAAAGGCACCATCAAGTCCACACTGGGCTCGGTCAACATTCCGGTGGTGTGTGCCGGTGTCAATGTGAACCCCGGCGATGCAGTGGTTGCAGACGACGATGGCGTGGTGGTGGTGCCCGCTGCTTGGGCGCAAAAAGTGGCCGATGCCGCTGAAGCGCGCGAAGCCAACGAAGGCGAGAAACGCGCCAAATTGGCCGCTGGTGTTTTAGGTTTGGACATGTACAACATGCGTGAACCTTTGGCCAAGGCTGGCCTGAAATACATCGACTGATGAATCAAGCTTTGCTTGAATCACATTCACTATAAACAGGAACTCGCATGATTTCAAACCCTCATTTCCAGCTCGCATGGCGAGGCTTGAGTGTGGCCTTGTTGAGCTTGTCGCTCAGCGCTTGTTTCAACTTGACGGTTGTTCATCAAACAACCGAAAACAATGCACGCGCCAAAGCGGAATCGGTTTCTACTGAAGTGCGTCAAGCCTTGGCGCCCACTGGTGTTTTTCGTGTGGGAGTCTATCCTGGCAGCCCCACATCTTGGGTGAAAGACCCCAAGACAGGGGAGAGTGTCGGCATTGCATTGGATTTGGGCAAAGGCATGGCCAAGCGCTTGAATGTGCCGGTGCAGGTCGTTGAATTTGACCGTGTGGCGCAAGTGTTGGAGGCATTGAAAGACGGCAAGGTCGACATGACATTCACCAACGCTACAGCCGTGCGAGCCAAGGACATGGATTTCACAGAGCCACTGGTTCGTTTGGAGCTGGGTTATTTGGTGATCGGCGCAAGCCCACTCACGTCGCTGAACGACATTGATCAAGCCGGTATGCGCGTCGGAGTGAGCCAAGGAAGTTCTTCTCAAGGCGTGCTCACGCAACGCTTTAAATTGGCCAAAGTCGTGCCTGCAGAATCACTGGCACAAGCCCAAATCCTGTTGAACTCAAAACAAATTGATGCATTTGCCACTAACAAAGGTATTTTGTTTGAGATGTCCGATGCCTTGCCAGGCAGCCGTGTCTTGACGGGACGATGGGGCCTTGAAAATTTGGCCATTGCCATACCCAAAGGACGCGAAGCAGGCCGCTCCTTTGTTGATAATTTTGCCAAAGAAGTGTCGCGCAGCGGTGAATTGGACAAAGCCGTGCAACGTTCAGGTTTGCGCGGCACAGCCCGCGATTGAAAACTTAAGCTTGAAAGATCCTATGAAACAGATTCGTTCATTGACACAAACATTTTGCGTGGTGTTGGCTGCTTTCTCCAGCAGCCTCGTGTTGGCGCAAACAACGACCAACTATCCCAACAAACCCGTGAAGATGGTGGTGGGTTATGCGCCTGGCGGCGCGGTGGATGTGGTGGCGCGCACTTTGGGCCAGAGCTTGGCCGCGCAATTGGGTCAAAGTTTCATTGTTGAAAACAAACCCGGCGCCGGTACCAACATTGCCGTGAAGTCGGTCATCACAGCCGAGCCCGATGGCTACACTTTGATGATGGCAGCCAATGCGTTGGCTGCCAACATGGCTTTGTACCAGCCCATGCCATTTGATGCCGAAAAAGAATTAACAGCCGTGTCTTTGGTGGGTCGTGTTCCGGTTGTCATTGCGGCCAACCCCAATGTGCCCTACACAACGGTGGCCCAACTGATCGCAGCAGCCAAAGCCAAGCCAGGCCAAATTGCATTTGCAAGTCCAGGCAACGGCTCAACCCCTCACATGGCCATTGAATTTTTTGCCAAAGCTGCAGGCATTGATTTGCAACACATTCCCTACAAGGGCGGTTCACCTGCCATTACCGATGCAATTGGCGGACAGTTGCCCTTGGTGGCCGTGAATGCCTTGGAAGTGTTGCCGCATGCAAAAAGTGGCAAGCTCAAAGTTTTGGCGGTGTTGAGCCCCACACGCAGCGCCATTTATCCGGATGTACCCACCATTGCAGAGTCTGGCTTCCCTGGATTTGAAGCATCCGTTTGGTACGGTGTGGTGGCGCCTGCTGCAACGCCCAAGCCGGTAGTTCAAAAGTTGCATGCTGAAATTCAAAAAGCATTGCAAACCAAAGAAGTGAAAGAACGCATGAATGCTGTGGGTGGCGAAGTCATTCCCGGTTCTTCAGAAATGTTTGCCAACTTGATTCGAAGTGAACGTCAACGCTACGAAAAATTGGTGCGTGAAGCCAACATCAAACCCGATTAATCATTGAACTGAGTGAGTATCTAAATGGAATTTCAAAAGACCCCCGGCTGGCTGGATTGGTATTCAGGCCCCAGCAAACCCAAATTCAAATTGCCTGAAGGTGCGGTGGATGCGCATTGCCACGTCTTCGGCCCAGGTGCTGAATTTCCTTATGCACCAGAGCGCAAGTACACACCCTGCGATGCTTCTAAGCAGCAGTTGTTTGCATTGCGTGATCATTTGGGTTTTTCTCGCAACATTGTGGTGGGTGCCAGCTGTCACGGCTCCGACAATCGTGCAACGGTCGATGCCTTGCTTCACTCGAATGGCAAGGCGCGAGGCGTGGCCACGGTCAAACGCAGCGTCACGGATGAAGAATTGCAAGCCATGCACGAAGCAGGTGTGCGCGGCGTTCGCTTTAACTTTGTCAAAAGGTTGGTGGATTTCACACCCAAAGATGAGTTGATGGAAATTGCCGGCCGCATTGCCAAGCTGGGCTGGCATGTGGTGATTTATTTTGAAGCTGTGGACTTGCCGGAGTTGTGGGACTTTTTCACAGGTTTGCCTACTGTAGTGGTCGTGGATCACATGGGCACACCCGATGTGAAGTTGCCAGTTGAGGGGCCTCAATTTCAATTGTTCTTGAAATTCATGCGTGAGCACAGCAATGTTTGGTGCAAGGTCACTTGCCCAGAGCGATTGTCGGTGACGGGTGCGCCTGCTTTGAATGGCGAGCAAAACGCCTACCAAGATGTGGTGCCTTTTGCCAAAGCCATCGTTGATGAATTTCCCGACCGCGTGTTGTGGGGAACCGATTGGCCTCACCCCAATTTGAAAAAGCACATGCCAGACGATGGCTTGTTGGTGGACTTCATTCCGCACATTGCCACCACGCTAGAGTTACAGAAAAAATTGTTGGTCAATAACCCAATGCGTTTGTACTGGCCTGAGGAGAACGTTTGATGGCGCTCGAGAAACCTTATTTGGATGTGCCTGGCACCATCATTTTTGATGCCGAGCAAAGCCGCAAAGGCTATTGGATCAACCAATTTTGCATGTCCCTCATGAAGGCCGAAAACCGGGAACGGTTCAAAGCCAATGAACGTGCTTATTTGGACGAGTGGCAGATGACCGAAGAACAAAAGCAAGCGGTCATGGCACGCGACTTGAACTGGTGCATGCGCACGGGCGGCAACATTTATTTCTTAGCCAAAATTGGTGCCACCGATGGGAAGAGCTTCCAGCAAATGGCGGGCTCTATGACTGGCATGACGGAGGAGGAGTACCGCAACATGATGATCAGCGGTGGCCGCTCCGTTGAAGGCAACCGTTTTGTAGGTGAGAACGGTGATGCCCAAGCGCACAACCAACCTCAAGGCTCCGCTGGTAAGAAAGTAAATTGACCATGGCCAAAATTACAGCCTCCGTTTTCACATCACACGTTCCAGCCATTGGTGCCGCCCTTGATTTGGGCAAAACCCAAGAGCCTTATTGGCAACCTGTTTTCAAGGGTTACGAGTACGGCAAACAATGGATGAAGGACAACAAGCCCGATGTGATTTTCTTGGTCTACAACGACCATGCCACTGCTTTCAGTCTCGACTTCATTCCGACGTTTGCCATTGGCACGGCGGCACAGTTTCAGCCTGCGGATGAAGGCTGGGGTCCTCGCCCAGTGCCTGTTGTCCAAGGGCATCCTGAATTGGCCTCGCACATTGCGCAATCGGTCATTCAACAAGACTTTGACCTCACCATCGTCAACAAGATGGACGTGGACCATGGCCTGACTGTGCCTTTGTCTTTGATGTGTGGCCAACCGCCCGCCGAACATTTTGAATGGCCATGCCCCGTCATTCCGTTTGCCGTCAATGTGGTGCAGTACCCTGTGCCCAGTGGTCAGCGTTGCTTCAATTTAGGCAAAGCCATTCGCAAAGCCATTGAAAGCTACGACCAAGACATCAACGTGCACATTTGGGGCACGGGTGGCATGAGTCATCAACTTCAAGGCGCGCGCGCAGGCTTGATCAACAAAGACTTTGACAATGCATTCTTAGACAAGCTGATCAGTGACCCTCAAGCCGCAGCCAATATTCCCCACATCGACTATGTGCGTGAAGCGGGTAGCGAAGGCATCGAGTTGGTGATGTGGCTGATTGCTCGCGGCGCCATGAACGATGTGACAGGTGGCAAAGCCCCTGAACTGAAACAACGCTTTTACCATGTTCCCGCTTCCAACACGGCGGTGGGTCATGTGATCTTAGAGAACAAATTTTGAACTGAGGAAATTAAACATGTCTAAAACAATCAAAGTTGCACTGGCCGGAGCGGGTGCGTTTGGTATCAAGCACTTGGATGGCATCAAGAACATCGATGGCGTTGAAGTGGTGTCATTGATTGGCCGTGAATTCGCCAAAACCAAAGAGGTGGCTGACAAATATGGCATCGGCCATGTCACCACCGATTTGGCTGACAGTTTGGCTTTGCCTGAAGTGGATGCTGTGATTTTGTGCACGCCGACGCAAATGCACGCGTCGCAGTCCATTGCTTGTTTGAAGGCGGGCAAACACGTTCAGGTCGAAATTCCATTGGCTGACAGCTGGAAAGATGCTGAAGAAGTGGTGCGTTTGGCCAAGGAGGCAGGCAAGGTGGCCATGTGCGGTCACACACGTCGCTTCAACCCCAGCCACCAATGGGTCAACAAAAAGATCAAGGCCGGTGAGTTCAATATCCAGCAGATGGATGTACAAACGTACTTCTTCCGACGCACCAACATGAATGCTTTGGGCCAAGCGCGCAGCTGGACCGATCACTTGCTGTGGCACCACGCTGCCCACACGGTTGATTTGTTTGCTTACCAAGCGGGCAGCCCCATCGTTAAAGCCAATGCGGTTCAAGGCCCCATTCATCCCACCTTGGGCATTGCCATGGACATGAGCATTCAGTTGCAAGCGGCCAATGGTGCCATCTGCACATTGAGCTTGTCTTTCAACAATGATGGCCCTTTGGGCACTTATTTCCGCTACATCGGTGATACAGGCACGTACTTGGCCCGTTACGATGATTTGTACACAGGCAAAGAAGAGCAAATTGATGTGTCGAAAGTGGACGTTTCCATGAACGGCATTGAGCTACAGGACCGCGAGTTCTTTGCTGCCATCAAAGAGGGCAGAGAGCCCAATTCCAGCGTGGCGCAAGTCCTGCCTTGCTACAAGGTCTTGCACAACTTGGAATTGCAATTGAACGCTTGATCAACGCATCACAGCATGCAGGCCATCCCTTGGAGCAGGGGATGGCCTGTTGACCTTTGGCCACTGTTCATTTGATAATTAACCAAACGGTACATTGATCAAATGACGACTTCAACCACTTCAGCCTCACGCAAAACCAGCACGCCAAGAACCAATGATCCTGAAAGGACCATGGCCGAAATCTTGCGCGTCGCCACCACCGAATTTGCCGACAAAGGCCTTGCAGGCGCGCGAATTGATGAAATAGCGGCGGCCACCAGTACCAGCAAGCGCATGATCTACTACTACTTCGGTAGCAAAGAAGGCTTGTATGTGGCGGTCTTAGAGGCTGCTTATGGGCGCATGCGACAAATTGAAGCCAATCTGCATCTGAATGATTTGTCACCAGAAGCTGCGCTTCGGCGCTTGGTGGAGTTCACCTACGATCACCACCAAAGCAACGAAGAATTCATTCGTCTTGTGATGAGTGAGAACGTGCACCGTGGTGAATACCTGGCACAAAGCAAAGAAATTCAAAAGCTCAATGGCTCAGCACTCCAAACCATTCAGGACTTGTACATCCGTGGTGTGAAGAAGGGCGTCTTTAAGAAAAACCTGACGCCGCTTGAAATTCACTCTGCCATTTCTGCTTTGACATTTTTCAATGTGTCGAATCAGCACACCTTTGGTTTGATCTTTAAAAGCAAATCGCCGCAAGGTAAGGCCCAGACTTTGAAAAAAGCGCAAGTGGTCGACATGATGGTCAGTTACGTTTGCGCATAAACAGAGCGCTTGCTTAAGTTCTTTGATCGCAACAGGTAAGCCAAGTTTTTCACAAACTAAGGGTAACTACTTATCAATAAAAACTAACTAGTTCGTACATTATGGGTTGAGCCCATTTTAGGAATTCGCAGATGACTCGTTTTTTTGACATCACATGCAAGGCCATTGAATATTTGATTGCGGCATTCATGGCCGCCATGGTGGTATTGGTTTTTGGCAATGTGTTGCTTCGCTATGGATTTAACTCCGGCATTACCTTGTCAGAAGAGTTGTCGCGTTGGTTGTTTGTGTGGATGACTTTCTTGGGCGCCGTGGTGGCGCTGCGAACGCATGAGCACTTAGGAACTGACATGCTGGTGGGGCGCCTTGGCCCATTCGGGAAAAAAATCTGCATGGGCTTGTCGCAATTGCTCATGTTGATGTGCTGCTGGCTGTTGTTCAAAGGCGCATATGAACAAGCCATCATCAACTGGACCAGTACCAGTGCTGTGATGGAAGTCTCGATGAGCTGGGTTTACTTCCCAGGCATCATTTTTGCGGTGTTGGGCGGCCTTTTGATTGCGCTTGATTTCATCAAATTGATCACGGGCCAGATGAAGGAAGAAGAGTTGATGATGTTCCAAGAGTCTGAAGATGCGCCACATGGCGAAACCCGCTGAACCAGCCCCAAAAGACAGAGAAACATTCAAATGACCATTGCTGTATTTGTCCTTTCCTTGCTGGGTGCCATGGCATTGGGCGTACCCATCGCTTTTTCCTTACTCATTTGCGGTGTGGCCTTGATGGTCCACCTCAACATGTTTGATGCACAAATATTGGCGCAAAACTTGATCGAAGGCTCCAACAGCTTTCCGCTGCTAGCAGTGCCTTTCTTCATGTTGGCTGGTGAAATCATGAATGCGGGTGGATTGTCCCGCCGCATCGTGAACTTTGCCATGGCCTGCGTAGGTCACATCAAAGGTGGCTTGGGGTACGTCACCATCATGGCTGCTGTCATCATGGCGGCTTTGTCTGGTTCTGCAGTGGCCGATGCGGCTGCGCTGGCTTCATTGCTTTTGCCCATGATGGTGGCTGCGGGTCATGACCGTGCGCGATCTGCGGGTTTGATTGCTTCTGCCGGCATCATTGCGCCTGTCATTCCGCCAAGCATTGGCTTTGTCATTTTTGGCGTGGCAGGCAATGTGTCAATTTCCAAATTGTTCATGGCCGGTATTGTCCCGGGCGTCTTGCTGGGTGCATCTTTGTGGGTCACTTGGTGGTGGTTGGCGCGCAAAGAAGTGGTGCAAGTGCCACCCCGCAAATCCATGGCTGAAATCGGTGTAGCCATGCGTCAAGCAACATGGGCCTTGGTCCTGCCCTTGATCGTGGTCTTTGGCTTGAAGTTTGGAGTTTTCACGCCCACTGAAGCTGCTGTGGTCGCAGCCATGTACGCCTTGTTGATTTCAGTCTTGATTTACAAAGAACTGAATTTCAAAACCATGGTGCCGCTGTTTGTGTCCGCTGCCAAAACCAGTGCCATTGTGATGTTCTTGGTGGCCGCTGCCATGGTGTCGGCTTGGTTGATCACGGTGGCCAATCTGCCTGCTGAATTGATTGCATTGTTGCAACCTTTGCTGGACAGCCCCCGTCTGCTGATGTTCACCATCATGGTCATCACTATGGTGGTGGGCACGGCACTTGACATGACGCCAACCATTCTGTTGTTGACACCTGTGCTGATGCCTGTTGTCAAAGCAGCAGGTATCGACCCTGTTTATTTTGGTGTGTTGTTCATCATCAACAACGCCATTGGTTTGATCACACCTCCTGTTGGGACTGTGCTGAATGCCGTTGCGGGCGTTGGCAAGGTCAGCATGGACGAAGTAACACGCGGTGTGATGCCTTTCATGGTGGCGCAATTTGCCATCATGTTTGCCATGGTGGCTTGGCCTGCTTTGGTGATGGTGCCAGCGCGCTGGTTTTATTGATTTTTTCTTTCCACAGTCTGTTCGGGTACGCCAGACTTTGGAATCCTTGTTCGGCGTACGACCATTCAATTCATCAGGAGACACTGACATGAAACGTGTTTTGATCAAGACTGTCTTGGCCGCGGTGGCCTTGGCAGCCATGGGCGTAGCCTCTGCACAAGAGAAAACCATCAAGTTTGCCAACCAAAATGCTGCGGGTCACCCCGTTGTCTTGGGCATGGAAAAATTCAAAGAAGTTGTGGAGAGCAAATCTGGCGGCAAGATCAAAGTCAATTTGTTCCCAGGTGGCACCTTGGGCAGTGACCAGGCCAACGTGTCAGCCATTCAAGGCGGCGCACTTGAAATGGTGTCTTTGAACTCTGGCATTTTGGCCAGCCAAGTGAAAGACTTTGAAGTGTTTGACTTCCCCTTCATGTTTGCCAACGCGGCTGAAGCCGATGCAGTGGTAGACGGTCCCTTTGGTAAAAAAATGCACGCCAAATTGGCCGACAAAGGCATCATCGCCCTGGGCTATTTTGAATTGGGTTTCCGGAACCTGACCAATGGCAAGCGCGCCATCAACAAAGTCTCTGACATCGAAGGCTTGAAACTGCGCGTGATTCCCAACGCCATCAACGTTGACTGGGTGAAAGCTTTAGGCGCTAATCCAACGCCACTGCCATTTCCTGAGTTGTACGCCGCCTTGGAGCAGGGCGCTGTGGACGGTCAAGAAAACCCAGTGGCCACGATCAACTCTGCCAAGTTGTACGAAGTGCAAAAGCACATGGTCTTGAGCAATCACCAATACAACCCACAGTCTGTGCTGATGAGCAAAAAATTCTGGGATGGTCTGACAGCGGCAGAAAAGAAAATCATGGAAGATGCCATGGTCGAGGCAACCAAGCACCAGCGCACACAGTCGCGTAACTTGTCTGCCAGCATCACAGACAACCTGCGTAAAAATGGCATGCAAATCACAACGCTGCCTGCTTCTGAAATGGCCATCTTGCGCGACAAGATGAAGCCTGTCATTGCCAAGCACGGTGATGCGATTGCCGGCACGGTTGCTGAATTGCAAGCTGAATTGGCCAAGCTGCGCAAATAATTTTTAGCAGTTCAGGTCCTTCTAAGACCTTATTGGCAGTCCCCATGCGAAGCCTCTTAGCGTGTCTTGAGGCTTCGCATTTTTACTTCTAGATCATGAACATTGACGGCAACACAGAGTTGATCGCCCACATTGGCTATCCAACGCACAGCTTCAAATCACCCCTGATTTACAACCCTTACTTTGAGAAAGAGGGCATCAACGCATTGGTGGTGCCCATGGGTTGCCAGGCTGCGCATTACCCTGCATTTTTAAAGTCGGTGTTCGAGTTGACCAACATCCGAGGTGCATTGATCACCATGCCGCACAAGGTGAGTACCGTAGACCTTCTGGACGAAGTGACGCCTACCGTCAAAGTGGCCGGCGCATGCAATGCCGTTAAACGCGATGCGCAAGGGCGCTTGGTCGGTGACATGTTTGATGGCGCAGGCTTTGTTCGCGGCATTCAACGGAAAGGATTTAAGCTGATTGGCAAAAGCGTCTTGGTGGTCGGCACGGGCGGTGTTGGCTCAGCCATTGCCGCATCACTGGCTGCTGAAAAAATTGCTGCCATCAGTTTGTTTGATGTCAATACATCCGCATGTGAGGGCTTGGCACAGCGGCTTGTGAACGAATATCCACACATCCAAGTCAAGACAGGTTCCAATGACCCTGATGGCCATGACTTGGTTGTGAATGCAACCCCCATGGGCATGAACGAGGGCGACCCTTTGCCAATGGACGTTTCGCGCATTGCGCCTGAGACATTTGTGGGTGAGGTGGTTATGCGCACAGAGATGACGGCGTTCTTGCTGGCGGCACAACAAAGAGGCTGCCGGGTTCAAGTGGGTTCAGACATGTTGTTTGAACAAATTCCTGCTTATCTGGAATACTTCGGGTTCAAGACAAGCACCGCCAACGTCTTGCGCAGTGTGGCCCGTTTGGGCTGAAAGAAAAGGGGAGTGAGCCATGAATTTACGCACAGCTGACCGCGAAGCCGTTCCAGAAATGCCCAACCGTTTGGGCATTCAAGGCATTGAGTTCATTGAGTACGCCACCAATCGTCCTCAAGCTTTAGGTCAGGTGTTGGAGTCGATGGGCTTCCGGCCCATTGCCCGTCACCGTTCACGTGAGGTCACTTTGTATCGCCAAGGCGGCATGAACTTGGTGGTCAACGCCAACCCTGATGATGCGCGCGTCAGTGCCACAGCCGATGGTCAAGCCGAAATTTCTGCGGTGGCATTTCGAGTGCAAGATGCGCTGAAGGCGCACACCCGTTGCATTGATTTGGGTGCTTGGTCAGTGGCCAGCCATGCGCAGGCCATGGAACTGCACATTCCAGCCATTCATGGTCCTGGCGGCACGCGCTATTACTTTGTTGATCGTTGGCAAGAATTTTCCATTTACGACATCGATTTCAAACCTATTCCCACGGTCGATCAGCATCCCATGGCTGTGGCTGACATGAGCTACTTTGGTGTGGTGCAGTACATTGGCGCATCACGCAGTGAAGACTGGCTGGCCTACTACGAACACATGTTTGACTTCAGTGTCATTCCCGATGAGGAGCGCTTTGGCATCTTGCCTAAAGGCAAATTGATGAAGAGCCCTTGCGGCCAGTTTCTCTGGCAGCTCATTGAACCCGATCCCTGGATGGAAGTTGATGATTCGCCTGAGTCTCTCAAGCGCATTGGCTTTGGCGTGAAAGACGTGGCACAGGCTGTTAAAACGCTCAAAGCCAACGGTGTTGAATTTGTTGAGTCCAAAGAGTTGCATCCTGAAGATCGGGGTGCCCTCACGCGCAGTGCCTTGGGCTCGGTGTCCTTTGAGCTGGTTCATCAATCGACTTAAGGAGTTGCCATGAATATGCTGGACGGTTATGGCATGGACACCATCACGATGGCTGGCCCACTCGAGGCTAAATTAGAAGCCATGAAAAGTGTGGGTTTCTCTCAGGTCATGCTGATGGCGCGAGATTTGGTGGGTCATCCAGGGGGTGTGAAAGCCGCAGTCAAAGCTGTTCAAGACAGCGGCTTGCGCCCCACCGGGTTTCAAGTGCTGCGAGACTTTGAAGGTCTGTCTGGCCATTTGCACAGCTACAAAGTTGACATTGCCAAATCCATGTTGGAAATGTGCGCCGCAACGGGCAGCAAAGTGTTGCTGGCTTGCTCTTCAACATCACGCCATGCCACAGACGATTTGGACCTCATTGCCAAGGATTTGAAAAAGCTCGCCATGATGGCCATTCCCTTGGGCATCAAGGTGGCCTACGAAGGTTTGTCTTGGGGGCGTACCGTCAACGAATTCACCACCAGCTGGGATGTGGTTTGCCGTGCAGACTGCCCCAACTTGGGCATTGGCATTGACTCATTTCACATCTTTGCAGCCAAGACTTCACTTGATGCCATTGAAGACATAGACCCTGATCGCATTTACCTTGCGCAGCTGTCCGATTTCATGTGGAACGAAACGCCTTCGTTTGAAGAGCGCATGACCACAGCGCGCACCTTCCGTGTGTTTCCGGGGGAGGGCGTGCACAGTGATCAGTTGGCCGATTTGGTTTTGCGCCTGGAGCGCATTGGCTATCGCGGCGACTACAGCTTCGAGGTCTTCAACGACGACTACCAACAATTGCCATTGGACATCGTGGCCGAGCGTGCGCGCAAAAGTGCCACTTGGCTGCACCAAGATGTCTTGCACCGCTCAGCACCCTTGCCCGCATGGTCTCTATCTTCACAAAAGGTCAGCGTATGAAAAACAGAAAACTCGGTCCCTTCCAAGTCAGTGAAATTGGCTTGGGTTGTATGAACCTGAGCCACGCCTATGGCGCGCCAGTCTCGGAAGCACAAGCAGAAAAGGTGTTGTTGACGGCCTTGGATTCAGGCGTCACCTTGTTTGATACGGCTGCTTTGTATGGCTTTGGTGCCAATGAAACTTTGGTGGGCAAGGTGCTGAAATCTCACCGTCAGAAATTCACCCTGGCCAGCAAATGTGGCATGACCGGTGTCGATGTCAACGGTGATGGCAAATTGGTGCGTGTCATTGATGGTCGTCCCGAAACCATTCGCAAGACGTGTGAAGAGGCACTCAAGCGACTTCAAACCGATGTCATTGATTTGTATTACCTGCACCGTTGGGACAAAAAAGTACCCATTGAGGACAGCGTAGGTGCCCTCAGCGATTTGGTTCGTCAAGGCAAAATTCAAAGCATTGGCTTGTCAGAAGTATCGGCCAGCACGCTACGCAAAGCCCATGCCGTGCATCCCATTGCAGCGGTACAAACAGAGTATTCCCTGTGGACACGCAACCCGGAAATAGCGGTTCTCAAAGCTTGCGAAGAGTTGGGTACAGCCTTTGTTGCCTTCAGTCCTGTGGCCAGGGGTTTCTTGTGTGGACCGCTTGACATTCAAGGCTTGGATGCCAAAGACATTCGCAAATCCATGCCGCGTTTCACGGCAGAGAATTACGCGGCCAACTTCAAACTCTTCGCGCCTTACCAACAGTTGGCGAATGAGGCCGGTTGCTCACCAGCGCAACTGGCATTGGCTTGGTTGCTGCACAAAGCGCCGCACATCATTCCTATTCCTGGCACTACCAGCGAGCAGCATTTACTGGACGATTTGGGTGCAGTGAACATTCAATTGGGTTCGGTCATGATGGCCAAACTCGAAGCGCTCATCAATGAGAAAACTGTCCATGGCAGTCGTTACAACAGCCAAGCCAATTCAGAGGTGGATACCGAGGTGTTTTAAGAAACTTTCATGAGTCTTGAGTTATGAAAATGGGTACATACCCGCAAAGAGGCTTCGGCCTCTTTTTTTTGTGAAAAAAACTCAGCCCCATCAGAGAGCAGGTCAAAGCCAAAACTGCAGAATGCAAGAATGGTCATATCACCATCCAATTTCAGGAGATGCGCATGTATTCCCTTAATGTGAACGGCAAAGTCCAAAAAGTGGACGCGGAGCCAGAGATGCCCTTGTTGTGGGTCATTCGAGAAGTCCTCGGCCTCACAGGCACCAAATTTGGCTGCGGCATTGCCCAGTGTGGTGCTTGTACGGTCCACGTCGATGGCCAAGCCATTCGTTCTTGCTCAATTCCAGGCTCTGCCATGACGGGCCGAAAAATCACCACCATTGAAGGCTTGTCTGCCAACAGCAGTCACCCTGTGCAAAAGGCTTGGGCCCAAGTGGATGTGCCGCAGTGCGGCTATTGCCAATCTGGGCAAATCATGGCGGCTTCGTCATTGTTGAAACGCAAACCAAAACCCACCGACAAAGACATCGATGAGGTCATGACCAACATCTGTCGCTGCGGCACCTTCCAACGCATCCGAGAGGCCATTCATGTGGCCGCCGGCACCCGCAAATTACCCAAAATGGATGCTGATGAAGTCAGTGCCTTGGTTCAGCAAATCAAAGTTTAAGGCGAGCACTATGAATTCAATTTCAAATTCAATGGCGCCATTGTCGCGCCGCCGTTTCATGCTGGGAACTTCCGCCATGGCAGGCGGTGGACTGGCCCTGGGTATGAATATTTTTGCAAACCAGGAGGCCATGGCGCAAGCCACTGACGCTTCACCTGAAGTCGGCATTTGGGTCTTGGTCAAACCCGACGACACCTGCGTCATTCGCATTGTTCGCTCCGAAATGGGGCAGGGCACACGCACGGGTTTGGCCCAGTTGGTCGCCGAAGAGCTTGAGTGCGATTGGCGCAAAGTGACCACGGAGTCCCCAACGCCTGGACAAAACTTGAAACGCAAGCGCGCATGGGGTGACATGAGCACTGGTGGCAGTCGCGGCATTCGCATGTCGCATGACTACGTGCGCCGCGGTGGTGCTGTCGCACGAACCATGTTGATGCAAGCCGCTGCCAATGAATGGTCTGTGGCTGTCTCAGAATTGACAGTTGCCAACAGCGTCATCACGCACGCTGCATCGGGTCGAAAAACCACTTACGGCAAAGTTGCTGCTGCTGCGGCCAAGTTGCCCGTGCCCGATGCCAAGTCGATGGTGTTGAAAGATCCTCGAACTTGGAAAATTGCAGGCAAGTCCATTCGCCGTTTGGACACCAGCGACAAAATCAATGGCAAAAAAATCTACGGCATTGACGTTAAGCTCGACGGTATGCTGTGCGCTGCCGTCATGGACTGTCCCGTTTTTGGTGGCAAGTTGGTCAGCTTTGATGACAGCAAAGTCAAAACTTTGCGAGGCGTTAAATCCGTGGTGCGCGTGGATGCCACCACGGTGGCAGTGGTGGCCGATACATGGTGGCGCGCCAAAAATGCGCTCGCCCAGTTGCCCATTGTGTGGGATGAAGGTCCGCATGCCAAAGTCAACAGCGCATCGATTGCCGCCCATTTGAAAGAGGGCCTGACAGCACCAGGCAACTATGCAGGCCGCAAAGAAGGCGATGCCATTGCGGCGGTGGCCAATGCCGTCAAAAAAGTAGAGGCCACGTACAGCACGCCATTCTTAGCGCATGCACCGATGGAGCCGATGAACTGCACAGCGCGCGTCACAGCGGATCGCGCAGAAGTATGGGCACCTACCCAAAATGCAGAAGCCTCTTTGGCCGTGTTGGCAGAGACATCGGGTTTGCCTTTGGAGAAGTGCGATGTCTACGTCACCGATTTGGGTGGCGCATTTGGTCGCAAGGGTGGTCAACAAGATTACGTGTCGCAAGCGGTCAACATTGCCAAACAATTTCCAGGCACGCCCATCAAAATGATTTGGAGCCGTGAGGAAGATCAAGCACATGACTTCTACCGTCCCTTGTCGCAGTGTCACATGACCGCTGGCTTGGATGACAAAGGCAATTTGGTGGGCCTGACCTTGCGTTCTTCGGGTCAATCCATCAACGCATGGGTCAATCCTTCCGCCATCAAAGATGGCAAAGACGAACGCCAATTGCAGGGCTTATGGAAAGAACCGGGCGAAGCGCAACTGGGTTACACCATTCCCAACTTGCTCACTGAATACGCCATTCGCAACACCCACGTTCCTGTGGGCCCTTGGCGCGGTGTGAACACCAATCAAAATGGTGTGTACATGGAGTGCTTCATTTAAGAAGTGGCCAAAGCGGCAGGCAAAGATTCACTGGCTTTCCGTCAGTCACTGATGAAAAATCACCCCAAGCATTTGCAGGTCCTGAATGCCGCTGCAGAAAAAGGCGATTGGGGCAAACCTTTGCCAAAAGGCGTATTCCGCGGCATTGCCCAGTTCATGGGCTATGGTGCTTATTCCGCTGCGGTGGCCGAGGTCACAGTCAGTCCTCGCGGTGAAGTCAAAGTTCTGCGCATGGTGCTCGCCACCAATGCGGGCCACTTTGTCAATCCACACCAAGTGGCTGCACAAGTTGAGGGCGGTGTGGCGATGGGTCTCAGTGCCACATTCTTTGGTGAATGCACGGTAGAAAATGGCCGTATTCAGCAAACCAATTTTGACACTTACCCCTTGCTGCGCATGGGCCAAATGCCCAAGGTCGAAACGGTCTTGGTGCCCACTTACGACTTCTGGGGTGGCGTGGGCGAGCCCACCATTTGCGTGGTGGCACCTGCTGTCATGAATGCCATTTATGCGGCCACAGGCAAACCCATTCGCGATTTGCCTTTGAAAAATGCCGGCCTGAAATTTGTCTAAGTTCAGTGCCCCTGATCAGGCTGCTTGCCAGCCTTGATCAGCGCCGCAAGGACGGCCCATCAATGGGGATGCCTTGCGCGCGCATTTTGAGAAACAACTCCAGTTGACGCAGCGCTTGGCTGCCTGGCGCGGGCACGTCGGCTTGCACGCCAGAGAAGCAGGCGCGCAGGCGACGGTCAATCGAGCCCATGCTTTGCCAGCTCATTTTGAAAATGGGAAAGCCAGTGGGGTGTCCGGGTGAAATCACGTCGGCGCGCATTTGTTTGCCAATGCTCAAATCATGACAATGCGTGCAGGCCAGATTCATGCGCCCCATGCGCGCGGTGAATTGCGCGGCGCCTTGGTTCAGTGCGTCTTGCCATTGCGATGCATCAACTGGCGTTGATGTGATTTGGTAGGGCATGCCTTGGCTGCTTTCGTGCACGAGGGCACTCAAGGCCAAAACATCTGGATTCTCTAGACCCTTCATGGGTTTGCCACTGCGCTGCGCACAATCCAATATTTGATCTTCCAAATTGATCAACTGTTGTTTGGAGGTCGACCATTTTGGAAAGCGCGTCGCCACTGCCTTCATGTTTTGAACATCGCCATGGCATTGAAAACACGAGTTGGGCTGGTCGACTGCGCCCCATAAGGTGCGGCCTTGTTCTAACCACAATTGAACCGGGTTACGCGTTGCATCGTTTTGCATCGCCCGCAACTCAGGGCTTAAGAAGGCATTGCCACTGCGCTGTGCAGGCGGCAGCGTTTGTGCATTCAGAACGAGTGGCACCATGGCAAGAAACGCAAAGGCCATTCGCAAGCTCAAGCGACACCTCACCATGCTTCAGACCACCAAGCGCTGGACGGTTTCACCGGCTTGGCCTGCGTCATCGAGCCACAGCACGCGCACCAGACCACCACCCGCAGGAACTTGTACAGGAAATGCCAAGTACACAGGCGAGGTCATGGCGGTGCCCAACTCTGCTTCCAAGATCAACTGGTCGTTGAGCAACACTTTGACGGTGTGAATGATGTTGCGCTGAATTTTGCGGCCTGAGTCGTCCACCCGAAAACCAGAGTCCATGGGGTGTGCGGCAGACCAGCGTGCCTCTAGGGTGGCGCCTGCTTTCAGAGGACCTGCAAAGGCCAATCGGGTCAGAATGGGGTTGCTCATCAGGAGTCGTCCAAGCAAGCGGTCGACGTAATCACGGTGGGTGCGCTGTTGGCGCGCTCGAGCCCGTTGCTGAAGGTCGCCAAGACCCATACCGATTGGCTGGCGGCAAGACGCAGCCGCGTGTTGAGCAGGTAGCTTTGCGGTTCACCGTGCAGTTTCAGATGCAAGGCCAGAGGGTTGGGGTTCTCCGGCAAGATCACACGCAGTGATTTCAAGAAAGTACCTTCGGGTGCGCGGATGTTGGCTTGCAGTGGCACGGCATTGCCGGTATCGGCCAGCCGCGGAAATACCAATTCAATGCCTTCGCTTGGCAGTTCTGTCATGGGTGCAGCCGATGCCCGCTGCTGCGTCGTCAGCAGCCATGCGCCGGCGGCCCACAGCATGCCGGTTCGACGTTGCGAATTAACAGTCCCGCAAAGGGAGGGTGTGTTTATTGCCATGATTGCAAAGTATCCACCACCTCGGAAATTTGCGCATCGGACAAGATGGCACGGGGTGGGTTAGCTTTTGTCAGACCCTCCGTGGCGCCAAACGGCGGCATGAGGGTTTGCGGGTTCATCTGCCGGGCATCTTTCACCCATTGCGTCAGTTCAGCACGGTTCCACTTGCGTGCCACACCTTGGAGAGAAGGGCCGAAGGTGCTGACCAAGCCCTCTACCCCTGGCAACGCATGGCAAGCGATGCAATTGCCTGTTTGTCGCGAGGTCATGATCTCAAAGCCAGCGGATCTGGCCGGCGAGGCCTCCGCCAAGGCCATGGCTGGGCTGAGGCTCACCGACATGCAAAGTAGAAAGCATTTCATCAGGGCATTGTGTCATGGTCATTGGCAGGTTTTAAAAAGTGGCAATCAAAGTGATACATGACATAGATCAGTTTTTGTCAGAAGGTGAACTGGTACAAACAAAAAGCATGTCAACATGAAGCGGAAGGGCCGCATCAGTGCCTGAACTTGTGCCAGCAGAAAGGATTGAACAATGGCCATCCTAGGAACCACCCCCTTTGACGGAGAACAAGCCCAAAAGGGTTATGCGCTGAACAAAATGTGCTTTTCTTTCAATTCGGCCGACAACAGAAAAGCCTTTGTAGAAGACCCTGAAGCCTACATGCGCAACTACGCGCTGAATGCGGAACAGGCCGAGGCCATTCGTTCCAAACAAGTTTTGAGACTTATTGCGGCAGGTGGCAATGCGTATTACCTGGCCAAGTTTGCGGGCATCTTTGGTCTGGACATGCAAGACATTGGTGCGCAACAAACGGGCCTGACCAAAGAGGCGTTTCAAGCCAAATTGCGCGCAGCTGCAAACAACTAAAAGCAGATCCATTCGGAGTTACAGCATGGCAAAACTCATGGGTGGCTTGGCCACATCTCACATTCCCGCCATTGGTGGCGCAATCCACAAAGGCATTCAGCAAGAACCTTATTGGAAGCCCTTTTTTGACGGCTATCCACCGGTGCAAAACTGGCTAAAAAATGCAAAGCCGGACGTGGTTGTGGTGTTCTACAACGACCACGGCTTGAATTTTTTCCTAGACAAAATGCCGACGTTTGCAGTCGGTGCCGCCGCGCAGTACAACAATGCAGATGAAGGCTGGGGCATTCCAACCTTGCCACCGTTTCAAGGCAACATGGCCCTGTCATGGCATTTGATCAATCACTTGGTGGCCCATGACTTTGATGTCACCACCTGCCAAGAAATGCTGGTAGACCATGCGTGCACCTTGCCCCTGAAGTTGTTCTGGCCTGAAGGTCCTTGCCCTGTTCAAGTGGTGCCCATTTGCATCAACACGGTTCAGTTTCCTTTGCCATCGGCCAAGCGGGTGTATGCGTTGGGCAAAGCTGTCGGTGAAGCCATTGCGCAATGGCCCTCTGATCACAAGGTGGCGGTGGTGGCCTCTGGCGGTTTAAGCCATCAACTGGACGGCGAGCGTGCAGGCTTCATCAATAAGGCCTTTGATTTGGAGTTCATGGACAGCTTGGTCAGCAATCCCGAATGGGCCACGCAGTTCAATACCTTGGAACTGGTCGAGAAAACGGGTACTCAGGGCGTGGAACTCTTGATGTGGTTGGCCATGCGCGCCGCGTTAAGCAGCGCTTCGGGCCGGGTTCGTGAAGTGCATCGCAACTACCACATCCCCATCTCCAATACGGCCACAGGTCTGATGGCGTTTTCTGTGGATTGAGGAAAATACGGGTTAACCCGTATTTTTGAGTGTCGCCTAAAAACATGGAAACATGCATAATATTTCCAGTCCGTGCGGTTGGTTAATTATCTGACTGGTTTCCTACTGCATGTTTCCTCTCTGTTTACCCACCGCCTTTAGGCGCACCGCTTATGACCACCGTTCTCCAGAGTTTTGTCGCCGGCCGCTGGGTCGGTCAACAAGCTGCGCAAGCCTTGCACAGCGCCATCAATGGCCAAGAAGTGGCCTTCGCCCACGCCGAGCGCCTGGATTTTGCAGAGGCTCTGCACTATGGTCGTACCACAGGCCTGCAAGGCATGTTGGCCATAGACTTCCAGCAACGCGCCGCTGCACTGCGCGCATTGGCCAAATACTTGGGCGAACGCAAAGAAGAGCTGTATGCCATCTCGGCCCATACCGGTGCAACCCGCATTGACTCTTGGGTTGACATTGAAGGCGGTACTGGCACTTTGTTTGCCTACGCCGGCATGGCAGCCAGCGAATTGCCCAGTGGCAATTTGATTCACGAAGGCCCCGTCGCATCTTTGGGTAAGAAGAACACTTTTGCTGGCACCCATATCTTGGTGCCCCGTGGCGGCGTTGCTGTTCACATCAATGCTTTCAATTTTCCTGTGTGGGGTTTGTTGGAAAAATTCGCACCCACCTTTTTGGCAGGGATGCCCTGCATCGGCAAGCCTGCCACCGCCACCAGCTACCTCACAGAAGCCTTGGTTCGCATGATTGACCAATCCGGCATCTTGCCCAAGGGTGCTTTGCAGTTGGTCATTGGCAGCACGGGTGATTTGCTCGATCGCTTGGACGTGGCAGATGTGGTGACCTTCACCGGCTCAGCTGACACGGCGGCCAAGTTGCGCGTCAATGCCAACATCGTGCGCAACAGCATTCCTTTCAACGCAGAAGCGGACTCATTGAACTGCGCCATCTTGGCTGACGACGTGTCGCCTGATGACGAAGAATTCGATTTATTCGTCAAAGAAGTGGTGCGCGAAATGACGGTCAAAGCGGGCCAAAAATGCACCGCCATTCGCCGTGCCATCGTGCCTCGCAAACATTTGGATGCCGTGGCTGAAAAAATCAAAGCACGTTTGTCTAAAGTGGTGGTGGGCGATCCTTCTGTGGAAGGCGTGAAGATGGGCGCCTTGGCTTCCAAATCACAACAATCGGACGTCGCTGAGCGCGTGGCCATGCTGCGCCAAAGTGCAGAGCTGGTTTGTGGCGGCGACGCCCATTTCAGTTTGGTGGGTGAGGGTGTGGCCCAGGGCGCTTTCTTCCAGCCCACTTTGCTGTTGTGCCAACAACCCCTGAACACCGACAGCGTGCACGACATCGAAGCATTCGGTCCAGTCAGCACGCTCATGCCTTATGACAACATGGAAGAAGCCATGGCCTTGGCCAAGCGCGGCAAAGGCAGCTTGGTGGGTTCTTTGATCACCAAGACGCCTGCTGTTGCCGCGCAAGTGGTGCCGCGTCTGGCAGCCAACCATGGTCGTTTGCACGTGCTCGATCGTGAATCTGCGGGCGAATCAACAGGACACGGTTCCCCCTTGCCATCCTTGAAACACGGTGGCCCTGGCCGTGCGGGCGGCGGCGAGGAGTTGGGCGGTATTCGCGCTGTGACGCACATGATGCAACGCGCTGCTGTGCAGGGTTCCCCCAGCATGTTGACGGCCATCACACGCGAATATGCGCGGGGTGCCAAAGTCATTGAAACTGACACGCATCCCTTCAAGCGTTACTTTGAAGAATTGCAAATTGGCGAATCTTTGTTGACGCCTTCCAAAGTGATCGGTGAAGCCGATGTCAAAGCATTTGGTGAGCTCACCGGTGACATGTTCTACATGCACTTTGATGACGAAGCCGCCAAAGCTTCTGCCTTCGGCAAACGCATTGCGCACGGCTACTTGGTCTTGTCGGATGCGGCTGGTTTGTTCGTGGTGGCCGAGCCCGGCCCTGTCTTGGCCAATTACGGCTTGGACACACTGCGCTTTGTGAAACCTGTGGGCTTGGGTGACAGCATTCAAGTGCGGTTGACTTGCAAGCGCAAAATTGACCGCAACAAAAAGGACGCCAATGGCCAAGGGCAGGGCGTGGTGGCTTGGGATGTTGAAGTGACCAACCAAGACAAAGAGTTGGTCGCCAGTTACGACATCCTGACCTTGGTGGCTAAAAAGGGCTGATTTCAGTTCTTTCAAAATCCCTACAAGTTCTGGGCTTAATGAGGGCGTGGCTTGGCAAATCCAGGCCATTTCCTTTCTAATCTGCCAATCGTTGGGGAGTAGCTCAATTCCTTTGTGTTCAGTTTCAAGTCCGAATTCACGTTCAGACAGCACGAAGGAATCAACAAATCGTCATTACGGAGTTTTTTAACTCTCGGTTTGTTGGGCATATAACTGATTCATAACAAGCAAAGCAAGACCTTCGATCTCTCGTGTTACAGGCGTCATTAAGACCTTTGTGACTTGTTCGGATCGTTATTGAAGGTCTTTCATGGAATTGTTTTCAGTGCCATGGTGGTCAGCGTTGCTGGCAATCATTCTCATCGACTTAGTTTTAGCTGGCGACAACGCCATCGTGATCGCGCTTGCAGCGCGTAATCTCCCACCTGAACATCAAAATAAAGCCATCGTCTGGGGAACCGTCGGTGCCATTGTGGTTCGCTCTGCCATGACGGTTGGCGTGGTGTGGCTTCTCAAAATCCCTGGCCTCATGTTGGTTGGTGGCTTGGGCCTCTTGTGGATTGCCTACAAGCTCATTTCAGACACATCTGAAGACGAACACCAAGGTGTTGGCGCCACCACCTTCTGGGGTGCCATGAAAACCATCATCGTGGCCGATGCCTTGATGGGCGTTGACAATGTGTTGGGTGTGGCAGGCGCCGCCAACGGATCTTTCGATTTGGTGGTCATTGGTTTGCTGATCAGCATCCCTATTGTGGTGTTGGGCAGTAAGTTGGTCTTGCGCTTGGTCGAAAAATGGCCCGTGATCATTCACTTGGGTGCGGCTGTTTTGGCTTTCACCGCTGCGCAAATGATCATCAATGAAAAATTATTAGACCCCATCTTTGATGGCGGCGAAACCATCAACAACTTGGCCCGTGCTGCAACTTACATCGTTGCAATAGCCGGTGTGTTGGTGATGGGTTGGTGGGCAACTCGAAAACAGGTGCAAGAAGAGTCAGAGACACAAGCCATCTAATCAATTTTTTAACCAGGAGAAAAAAATGGAAACATTCATTGTTTACATAGACGACAAGCAATATGCACTCCAACAAGTTATCCCCATGCTGCCTGCGAATGGACAGAGACCGCAAGCCGCCAATTGGGTTTTGATTGGATGTCCCCCTCGGCTCAACCGCCACACAGGTCGTTGGCTCACGCATGCGGCACAAAAAAAATGGCGCCAAGAATGGACTCAGGAAACGACCTCTGAGTTGTCACAACTGCTTCAAAGTGGTGGTAACACAGTCAACGTTCGTGTGGCCCACGGCGCTTTGTCTGAGTTGACCAAGCAGATCAGGGGCGAAGTGGGGCCTGCGCGTGTGATTGATGCACGCAGACCCAAGATGGCCGTTAATTTGGATCCTGTGACGTCTGAGCAGCCTCAAGAAAAGTCGACTTGGGCTGTTCCCAGTGGTGTCTTGGCGATGAGTGCTGCCATTGTGATGGCCAGCGAGTAATTCGTTTCATCCAACAAAAAACCCCTCAAGCCTAGGCTTGAGGGGTTTTTTCATGTCGTCAAGACTGCTGAAGTGCAGCCTTGTGTCTTTACATCGTGTCGATGAAGCTGCGCAGTTTGTCGCTGCGGCTAGGGTGCTTCAACTTGCGTAGTGCTTTGGCTTCAATCTGACGAATACGCTCGCGCGTGACATCAAACTGCTTGCCCACTTCTTCCAAGGTGTGGTCGGTGGACATTTCAATACCAAAGCGCATGCGCAGCACCTTGGCTTCACGCGGTGTGAGGCTGTCCAAGATGTCTTTGACCACATCGCGCAAGCCCGCTTGCATGGCTGCATCGATTGGCGCAGTGTTGGCGCTGTCCTCGATGAAATCGCCCAAGTGGCTGTCGTCGTCGTCACCGATTGGCGTTTCCATGGAGATTGGCTCTTTGGCAATCTTCATGATCTTGCGAATCTTGTCTTCCGGAATTTCCATTTTCTCGGCCAAGATGCTGGCATCGGGCTCGAAGCCAAATTCCTGCAAGTGCTGGCGCGAGATGCGGTTCATTTTGTTGATCGTCTCGATCATGTGAACTGGAATACGGATGGTGCGAGCTTGGTCCGCAATAGAGCGGGTGATGGCCTGACGAATCCACCATGTGGCGTAAGTGGAGAACTTGTAACCACGACGGTATTCGAATTTGTCCACGGCCTTCATCAAACCGATGTTGCCCTCTTGAATCAAATCGAGGAACTGCAAACCGCGGTTGGTGTATTTTTTCGCAATCGAAATGACCAAACGCAAGTTGGCTTCAATCATTTCTTTCTTGGCGTGACGTGAGGCACGTTCACCTGCATTCATGCGCTTGTTGATGTCCTTGAGTTCGTCCAAAGGCACCACCACACGAGTTTGCAAGTCGGTCAGTTTTTGCTGAATGTCTTGAACGGGCGGGATGTTGCGGCCCATCACAGCACTCCAAGGCTTGCCTGCGGCAGCTTGTTTTTCGATCCATTTCAAATCGAGCAAGTGAGAGGCAATGCGCTGGTTGTTTTTGTCGCGGCCGCTGAAGTCAGCAATGAACTGGTCCTGTGGGTAGCCACATTTGTCCACGATGATGCGGCGCAATTCACGTTCTTTTTTGCGAACGTCATCCACATGGCCGCGCACCATGTCACACAGCTTTTCGATGGTCTTCGCGGTAAAGCGAATGGTCATCAACTCTTCAGACAATTCTTTTTGTGCCTTCTGGTAAGCCGGTGTACCCCAGCCTTCTTTGGCAGAAATTTTGTGGACTTTTTCGAACAGCTCTGTGATGCGGTCGAAGCGTTCGAGGGCTTGATTCTTCAACTCTTCCAATTTCTTGGTCAGAGCCTTGGAGCCACCTTTGCCATCATCGTCGTCCGACTCGTCAAATTCGTCGAAGTCTTCTTCAGCCACGTAGTCATCGGCTTCGTTGATGTTGGAGAAGCCGTCCACCACGGTGGAGATCACAACTTTGCCTTCGCGGATTTCACCCGCAAGTCGCAAAATTTCGGCGATGGTGGCAGGTGAGGCGCTGATGGCCGTCATCATGTCCATCAAGCCGCCTTCAATGCGCTTGGCAATTTCAATTTCACCTTCGCGCGTCAGCAACTCAACCGTGCCCATTTCGCGCATGTACATGCGAACGGGGTCGGTGGTGCGACCAAACTCACTGTCCACAGTCGACAAAGCAGCTTCAGCAGCTTCTTCGGCTTCTTCTTCGGTGGAACCCGTGGGTGCGTTGTCGGTGATGATCAGCGTTTCGGCATCGGGTGTTTGCTCATAAACGGCCACACCCAAATCATTCAATGTGGCGATCACTACTTCCAAAGTTTCTGCGTCAACCAGCTTGTCGGGCAAGTGGTCGGAAATCTCGCCGTGCGTGAGGTAACCACGTGTCTTGCCCAACTTGATCAGGGCTTTCAAGCGTTGACGGCGCTTGGCCATGTCTTCTTCAGACAAGACCGTTTCATCCAAACCAAACTCTTTCATCAAGGCCCGCTCTTTGGCCTTGCTGATTTTCATGCGAAGTGGTTTGGCTTTTTCGGTTGACTCTGCAACGGGTTCGCCCGCCAGGTCATCTTCGATGTCACTCAAATCTTCTTCGACAGGTGCTGCTGCGCCTGCTTTGGGTTTGCGGCCGCGCTTAGCGCCAGTCGGTTTCAGATCGGCTTCGGGTGCTGTTGTTTTGGCAGGCTTGCTGGCTGCAGCTTTAGTGGCCTTGGCCTCTGCAACTTTGGCTTCCGGTTTGGCAACTTCTTTGCTGACGGTTTTTGCGCTGACTTTGGCGGATGCCTTGGTGCTTTCTTTGGCGACTTCCTTGGCACTTACTTTTTGGGGTTCGGCTTTAGCAATTTTGTTGCTTGCTTTTGCAACCGCCTTGGCGGGAGCTTCTTTTTTGGAAACGGGCACTGCGCTGACTTTCTTGGCCGGTGCGGCAGCTTTGGCAGCGGGCTTGGCAACAGGCTTGGCCACTGCTTTGACAGGCGTTTTCACGACAGGCTTGGCGGTGACTTTGGGTGTTGGTTTGGCGCTTGCTTTGGCTTTGACCGGGCTTGCTTTAGGAGCTGCTTTGACCGCTGGTTTCGCTGCTTTGGCTGGGGCCGACTTGGCCACAGGTTTGGCATTGGACTTGGCGGCTGGTTTGACAGCAACTTTTGCAATGGGTTTAACTGATTTGGCTGCGCCAGATTTGACTTGTGCTTTAACGGGCTTCTTCGGCTTTGGAGCGGGCATGATGGACCTCAGGACTGCAAACGAACTTGGAAACAAACGCTGCGTCACAAACTTCTGACGCGAGAGGAAATGCCAACGCTGTCCTGCATGCAGGTGCAATCATTGGCAAGGTTTTGGGGCAAGATGTTTGGGCGAACATTTGGAGTGCAGTCCTTGCGGTAGGTTGGCCGTCCCGAGGAGGGAGGTGCGCTGTGGCGTTGGCCGGGTCCGGAGGTGCTGCTGTCGCTCTTGCCTGAATTTTGGATTATACCCAAATAGGCTTCGCGGCATCAAGGAATTTGAGCGCCGATCAGGCTTTTTCGCCTTTGATGGAGTTCACGCCAGCGCTGATAGGCTGCGGGGTCTTGGCCACTTTCAGCCTCTTTCAGGGCCGCCGTTTCTTGGACTTTGAGTTGGTCAATCAGCATCAAGTTGAGCAACATCCGCACTTCTTTGTGGGCCTCACCGGGTTCAAGCTCGGCTCCAGCTCCAGGCTCAACAGGCAAATGCCCCCCCATCAATTTGGCAGCCAAGGGTGCAAAGACTTGATTTTGAAGTTCCGATTGCAGGGTGCCCCAAGCCAAAGGGCCATGGTCATGGAATTGACTCTCAATCCAGCGCATCAATTCACCGTGTTCGCCTGGTAAATCGCAGAGAAGGGCGTGGTCCTCGGCCGAGAGGGTGTCCCACAAGGCCATGTTGGTCAAAACAAGCCTGACAGCATGGTCTGCGCGACTGGCCAGTGGCGTTCTGGGACCCAATTGGAGAGGCTGCTCGCTGCCGCCAACCAGGCGCCACTTGCCGTTGGCATCTTTTTGCCAAGTTTTCCCATCTGGGCGCGAACGCGAACCTGATTTCTGGAACATGGCACTTCGGGTGGATTCAAACGGTGAGGCCTGTCCTTCAGGGTCGTAGGCCGCGTCAGCCGCATAAGCCTGTGTATCACGCCCCGAGCTTTGGTTGGCAGAACTTTGAACGCTGCCACGGGGCTGGCTTCGGGCTGCTGCAGCTTCAGCTTGCTGCAACCACAGTCCCGCCAACTCAGCGGGATCGAGCTGAATCAATTGGGCTAACTCGGTGAGCAATTGGCGCTTCAAGGCGCCATCTGGCAAGGCGCGCCACAAGGGACTGGCATTGCTCGAGAGATGGGCTCGACCTTCTGCGGATTGCAAGTCACACCCGTCAGAAGCCACTTCAATCAAAAATTTGGAAAGTGGCGTGGCTTGTGCAACACATTGGGAGAAAGCTTCGGAGCCTTTTTCTCGAATGTAGCTGTCGGGATCGTGCTCTTGGGGTAGAAATAAAAATTTGATGCTGCGCACGTCGGTGGCATAACCCAAGGCACCGTCCAGTGCTTTTCTGGCGGCGCGGCGACCTGCGTTGTCGCCATCAAAACTGAACACCACTGAATCGGTGAATCGGAAAAGTTTTTGCACATGGTCTGGCGTGCATGCAGTGCCTAAGGTGGCCACAGCATTTGGAAAGCCCCACTGCGCAAGCGCCACAACGTCCATGTAACCTTCGGTCACCAGCACATAGCCAGCACTGTGGATACTTTCTCTGGCTTCAAACAGGCCATACAGTTCACGACCTTTGTGGAAAACGGGCGTCTCTGGCGAGTTCAGGTATTTGGGGGTGCCATCGCCCATGACCCGTCCACCAAAGCCAATGCATTCACCTTTGATGTTTCGAATGGGGAACATCACCCGATCTCTAAAACGGTCGTATCGCTTGTCGTCGTCCTCGTTCAAAATCACCAGACCGCTTTCAACTAACAAAGGGTCGTCGTAATTGGGGAACACACTGGCCAAACTGCGCCAACCTTCTGGCGCATAGCCCAAGCCAAAGCGTTTGGCAATTTGCCCAGACAAGCCGCGCCCTTTGAGGTAAGCGACGGCCTTGGGTGCGGTCTTCAAATGCTGGCGATACGATTCACCCGCTTTTTCAAGCATGTCGGTAAGCGAGTTTTGTTTTTGTTTTTGCTCAGCGGCTTTGGCGCGGTCTTGGGGTGACAGATCATCTTCTGGCACCGTCATGCCGGTTTGCTGCGCCAAGTCTTTGACGGCTTCAATGAAGGTCATGCCCGCGTGGTCCATGAGAAAGCCAAGGGCATTGCCGTTTTTGCCACATCCAAAGCAATGAAAAAATTGCTTGGTAGGACTGACCGTGAAACTGGGTGATTTCTCGCCATGAAATGGGCACAAGCCCATGAAGTTGGCGCCACCCTTTTTGAGCTGGACATAGCGGCCCACCACCTCCACGACGTCAACGCGTGAAAGCAGTTCTTGAATAAATGATTGAGGAATGGCCACGGGTCTATTTTCACCCAAGAAGGGGGGTCCTTGGGCACAAAAAAGCCCTGCTCAGCAGGGCTTGTTTTGAAGCGCCAGAAAAATCAGGCTGCTTTCTTTTTGCTTTTGGACTTTTTCTTTTTGGCAGCCTTTTTGGCGGCTTTAGGCGCTTCTGCGGTGGGCTTGACTGCTGGTGCGGCAGCAGGGGCTGCTGCGGGAGCAGGCGCTGGCGCTGCAGCAGGCGCTGCAGGAACGACGGGTGCTGTAGGTGCAGCAGTTTGTGCCACAGAGGCCAAGGCCATGGTGCTCAAGACACCTGCAATGATGAGTTTGTACATGGAACTTCCTTCAATAAAACAAAACAAGATGAGGATACAACGAATCACAGGGGGGTTCAGGATGACCTCAGTCAATATTGAAGGCATGAACCTGATATTGGCCCGTTTTTTGATCCGCAAAATAATGCTTCAAAGTTTCCTGGACTGTGCGAAAGGCCAAGTCATCCCAAGGGATTTCAGACTCTAGAAACATGCGTGTCTCTTGCGTTTCAAAACCAGGGTTGAATTCTTCGTTGAGCAATTCGGCCAGATAGTAAAGATGGACCTGACCGACGCGCGGCACACTCATGACCGTGATCAAGGGGCCCATGGTGAAATTGGCACCCGCCTCTTCAGTGGTTTCCCTTGCGGCGCCCTCAGACGTGCTTTCACCAAGTTCCATAAAGCCTGCCGGCAAAGTCCATTTGCCTTTGCGTGGCTCAATGTTGCGTTTGCAAAGAAGGACGCGATTGCCTAAATAAGGCACTGTGCCGACAACATTGAGTGGATTTTCATAGTGCACCAAGTTGCATGCTGTACAAACAGCGCGCTCTTTGGTGTCGCCATCATCGGGGAGTCGATACAAAACTGCCGAACCACAGGCTCGGCAGTGTTTGATCAATTGGCGTTGGAAGCTCAAGCTTTTTTCGCTGGTGCTTTGGCAGCGGGCGCCTTGCTGTGCTTCTCAATCAGTGCGCGGGCAGTGTCCAGTAATTTACGGCCGTCGTAGCCCCGCTTGTTCATGTCTTCAACCCATTCCACTTCCAAAGTTCGTGACTTGCGACGGAATTCTTGGGCGTCTTCAGGGCTGACGGTGAAGATGGCATTGCCACGGTCGCTGGCGGCTTTGCGTCCAGCCACATCACCCTCTTGCTGAACTTTGCCAAGCCAGCCTGAAGTTTCCATGCCGCTGTTGTTGTCGATGATTTTCTTCAAATCAGGCGGCAGTGAGTTGTATTTGGCTTTGTTCATGGCCATCACAAATGTGGTGGTGTAGAGGCTACCGCCCGCAGGATCAAACTCTGCGTGATTTTTGGTCAACTCGTGTACCTTGACTGAGGGCACCACCTCCCAAGGAATGACCGCGCCATTGATGGTGCCCTTGGACAATGCGTCGGGGATGCCAGGCAAAGGCATGCCCACAGGAATGGCGCCCAAAGTGCCCATCAGCTTGGTCACTTGGCGCGTTGGCGCGCGCATTTTCAAACCCTTCATGTCTGCCACATTTTTGACGGGCTTGTCGGCCGTGTGAATGACACCAGGGCCATGCACTTGCAAAGCAATGACTTGCGTTTCTTTGAACTCATCGGGTGCCATGGTTTGCACATATTCCCAATAGGCTTTGGAGGTGGCTTCGGCATTGGTCATCATGAACGGAAGTTCAAAAACTTCAACGCGTGGGAAGCGACCTGCTGTGTTGCCTGGCAAGGTCCAGATAATGTCGACCACGCCATCGCGTGCTTGGTCGTACAACTGCACAGGTGTACCACCCAATTGCATGGCGGGGTAAGCTTCAAATTTGATGCGGCCACCAGACTCTTTTTCAACCTTGTTCATCCATGCTTTGTGCATGTTGAGCCACACGTTGGACTGAGGTGCCATGAAGGTGTGAAATTTCAGGGTGACGGTTTGCTGGGCAAAACCTGTGAGGGCTGGGGCAGCCAGCGCAGCGGCGGCGCCAGATTTCAAAAGTGAGCGACGTTGAATCATGTGTGTCTCCAAATATTGATGGACTGAATGTTAACGGATCAAGGCCTTAAAAACCGATTTCAAATCAAGCGACGTATTGAATCAACCACAGGGAAATCCCGGGGAAGAAAAGCAACAAAGTGGTACGGATGGTGTCGCTGATGAGGAAGGGCATGACACCCTTGTAACTTTCAGAGATGGGCACATCCTTGGCCATGCTGTTGACCACATAGACATTCAGGCCAACTGGCGGCGCCAGCATGCCAAAGCCAACGGTCATCAAGACCATGATGCCAAACCAAATGGCGGTGGGTTCTTTGGCCATGCCAAAGTCAAGGCCCATGATCATGGGGAAGAAAATGGGAATGGTCAGCAAAATCATGCTGAGCTCGTCCATGACTGCACCCAAGACCACGTAAAACAGCAAGATGGCCGTGACCACCATCAAAGGTGACAGACCCCAGCCGCCAACGACTTCTGCCAGTTGGTTAGGCACTTGCGTCAGCGCCAAAGACGAGTTCATGACATCCGCACCGATGAAAATCATGAAAATCATGGCCGAGCTTTCGGCGGTGGCATAAAAACAGGTTTTGAATTTAGCCCAGTTGATTTCGCGCTTGAGCAGTGCGGCCACAAAGGTGGACGCCGCACCCACGCCAGCACCTTCAGTGGGGGTGAAAAAGCCGCCGTAAATGCCGCCAAACACAATGATGAAAACGGCGGCAATGGGCGCGATGCCACCCAATGCAGCGAGCGAGAAGCGCTCGATGTTGTCATCGACTTCTGGCGCTTGGCCAGGCACCACGCGCACATAAATGGCAATGGCAATCATGTAGCCCATCATGGCTATGATGCCGGGGATCATGGCCGCAGCAAACAGCTTGGCAATGTTTTGTTCCGTCAAAATGGCATAGATGACCAAGGGCACAGAGGGCGGAATCAAAATGCCCAAGGTGCCACCCGCAGCCAAGGTGCCGGTTGAGAGTCGACCGGAATAACCATGTCGCTTCATCTCAGGCAATGCCACACCTGTGATGGTGGCGGCCGTCGCCACCGATGAGCCGCAGATCGAGCCAAAGGCTGCGCTGGCCAGCACGGCCGCCATGGCCAAGCCGCCTTTGAAGCGTCCCATCACGCTGGCTGCAAACTGAAACAAGGCTTTGCTGATGCCGCCTTGGGTTGCAAAGTGACCCATCAAGATGAACAAGGGAATGACGGACAGGTCATAGCTGGCAAAACGCGCAAAAGCCAAATTGTTGAGGAAGCTGGAATAGGGGCCCCATCCGGTTTGTACCAAATAGCCCAGCGTGCCTGCTGTAAACATGGCCACCGAAATGGGGACGCGAATGGCCATGAGCACCAACATGGCACCGAAGATGATCGAGCAAAGTGTGAGTGCGCTCATGCTGCAGCTCCATCACTGACCACAAATTTTTCACCCATGATGGCTTGTGCCAAAGCAATCACGCCGCTTAAGACCAAGGGGGGTGTCATGGCGGCATAAACAATCCATTCTGGAAAGCCCAACATCATGGAGCCCGACTGCGAAATCCAAGCATTCATGCCGCCAAAGTAGGTGCGCCAAGCCAGAAGTCCAAAGGCCATGGCCATGAACAATGCGCCTAACCTGTCAAGTTGCACGATGGTGGCTTCACTGGCTTTGGCGGTAAAGAAGTCCACAATGATGTTGGCCTTCTTCAGTTGGCACAAGGGCATGAACAACGCAATGGCCGCACCTGTGGCAACGCCTGTTAATTCAAAGTCTCCCACAATGGTGTCGCCGGTGGTGTTTCGGCCAATCAGGCTGTAGCAGGTCATGAGGGTGATGAAAGTCAGCAAGATGCCAGACAGCACACTGCACAACTTGGCCAATAGTTCGAGTATTTTCATGGGAGTTCCGGCGCACGAGGACATCAGCCTCGTGGTTTTCATTCAATGATTATTTGGCAGGATCGATCTTGACTGTCAGAGAGCCTAGGCCAGCCACTTGGCCCACCAAAGTATCGCCCGCAACAACGGCAGCAACGCCTTCAGGGGTGCCCGTGTAAATCAGGTCGCCAGGTTGCAATTCCCAAGCGGCTGACAAGTGTTCAATGGTCTCTGCCACATTCCAAATCAGCTTGGCAACGCTGCTGGTTTGACGAACTTGGCCGTTCACCAACAGATCGAGCGGGGCATTGTTGATATCGCCGGCCTTGGCTTTAGGGGTGATGGGGCCAATGGGCGCAGAGTGATCAAAGGCTTTGCCGATGCACCAAGGACGACCCAATTTCTTCATGTCGTTTTGCAAATCGCGGCGTGTCATGTCAAGGCCAACCGCGTAGCCATAAATGTGTTTCTCTGCGTCTGCGGCTTTGATGTTCTTGCCGCCAATACCAATCGCCACAACCAGTTCAATTTCGTGGTGCAAGTTTTGGGTGATGCTGGGGTAGGGCATGTGACCTGTTTCACCTGCATTGACAACCACCAAGGAGTCACTTGGTTTGAGAAAGAAAAAGGGTGGTTCACGACCTGTGAAACCCATCTCTTTGGCATGCTCTTCATAATTGCGGCCCACGCAGTAAATGCGGTGAACAGGAAAACGCTCTGGTTGTCCCAATACCGGGACAGAGGGAATTTCAGAAGGGGCAAAAACGAAGCTCATGGGAACCTTTCAGATCAGGAGATTTCAGCGGAAATAAAGCGCTTTTCGTAAGTATACTTACGAAAATACGCATCTTTCCAAACCACCCAATGATAGTGCTATGAACAACAGTTTCGATTTCGCCCAAGCGCCGGGTCATTTGGTCCGCCGTGCGCATCAAATTGCTGTTGCCTTGTTCATGAGCGAGCTGTCGGCAGAAGATGTCACGCCTGTTCAATTTGCCATTTTGAATGCGGTGATGGACACGCCAGGTGTCGATCAAGTGACCTTGGCCAATCGCGTGGCATTTGATGCAGCCACTTCAGGTTCGGTGATCGGCCGACTAGAAACCAAAGGCTGGATTCGACGCGAGCCCGATCAAGTGGACCGTCGGCGCAAGCTTTTATGGTTGACGCCTGCCGGCCAAGATGCCACCCTTCAAATGAAGCGTGCGGTGGAGCAAGTTCAAGAAAAAATCACGAGCCCTCTAACGCCAGAGGAGGCGCAAGCTCTGCGGGTGTTGTTGGCCAAGTTGGTCGCAGGCCACGAGCGAGCTTCGACCGATTGAATTCATTTTTGCTAGTGCTGTGCAGCGTTGTGCAACAGCGCGTGCCTGAGTTAACTTTTGTAAGTCAATTCAAAATGTTCGACCACGGGTGGCGCCGCAAAGAAGGGGCCCACAATAGCGCGCCACTCTGCAAACAAGGGTGACTCTCGAAAGCCAACGGTGTGGTCTTCTAGGGTGTCCCAAAAAATTTGCAACACAAAGCGATCTGGACTCTCAATGCCTCGATTGACTTTGGCGCCTTGAAAGCCTTTGGCGCGCGAAATAACGGTTGCCAAGCCGCGAGCAATGGCCTCTTCAAAAGCCTTCTGTTGGCCGGGCGTGATGCGAATGTCTGCAAGTTCGAGAATCATGAAAAACCTCAAGTTTGAGTTGTGAATGTCAGTGGGCTTATTTTGACAAATTAAAGTCGACGTTGCTTGGCTGTCCACAAAACCAGCGACACAAAGCACAGGGTCACGATGACCAATGCAAAGCTGCTGGTCGCCCAAAAAGTGCTAACTTCTGGACGTGCAGACCATGGGCCTAAGCCTTCATAGGCCCACAGATAGGCGCCTCCCAGACCCACGCCCCACAGCATCACACAGTAGATGGCCAGGGGGATCAGTGTGATTCGGTAGCAACGCAAAATGAAGGCGCAAACCGCTTGCAAGGCATCCACCAAGTGGTACAACGCCACCCATACCAACACGCTGGCAGCGGTGATGGCAACTTCTGCATTGGCAGAAAAAAGCTGTGCCAAACCCTCGCGGTTCAATGCCAAGCCACCGCTGCTAAGCAGGGCCAATGCCAAGCAAATTTTCAGCCCTGTGTGCGCTGCTTGTTCGGCATGGTGGGCTTGACTGGCGCCCAACCAAAATCCGACACGGGCACTGCTGGCAATGCCCAATGCCAAGGGCACCATGTACATCAGGCTGGCCAAACTGGCGGCGATTTGATGACTGGCTGCGGCAACCACGCCTTGCCGGGAGATGAACAAGGCCATCATCGTGAAGGCGGTCACTTCCACCATGAGTGATAAACCAGACGGTACGCCCAAGCGTAAAAATTGACGCAGTGTTGGCCAATGCACGGCTTCCATTGGCTGCCAAATCCGATAGGGGACATAAACAGGATGATGGCGTAAGTGGTAAATGCCCATGAGCAACAACCAAGTGTTCACGACCAAGGTGGCCCAAGCACATCCCACAACGCCGTGAGCCGCCAAACCCCAGCCACCCAATGTGAACCAAATGGACAGCGGAATCTTGATGCCCAAGGCTGCAATTTGAAGAGCGGTGACCCTCAAGGGCATGCCCAGACTTTGATTCAAGGTGGCATACATGCGAAACAGCAAGGAGGGTCCAACCGCCACCGCTAAAACTTGTAAATAAGCGCGGACATCCCCTTGCAAAGCTTCTGGAACTTGGGTTGCCTCTAGCCATATACCGGGCCACAAGAGCGCGAGCATGCCGAGCAAACTGACGCTCAAGCAAAGGTACAAGGCTTGACGAACAGATTTGCCCAAGGCCACATGCTGGCCTGCGCCTCGCAGTTCGGACCAAACAGGCAGCATGGCTTGCATCAGGCCATTCAACGCCACGTAGATGCTGATGTAGATGGCTGAGCCGACTGAAAGAGCGGCCAAAGCAGAAGCATCGTAGCGCCCCGCAATCAGCGTGTCGGCAATGCCAAAAGACATCACTGCCAACTGGCCGATCAGGACCGTGCCAGCATGGCGAAGGATGATGCGCGCTTCAAACATTCAGCAACACGCGTTCAGGGTTTGGCAACGTGGGGTGCTGTGCGTTTGTACAAAACAATGTCTTCATTGTTGTCGGAGGGGCGACGAACAGTGGCTTGGTATTGCCAAGTTTGCATGTCGACATCTTTTTTCAAGGTGCTCAATGCTTGCGTATCAACAATCAACCATTCGCATTGCGCAACCTGCGGGTTGCCATCCGTTGAGTCTTTGCTTGTAGGAATCAACTTGAACTTTCCGTGAAACTCAAATGCAGCGCCTTGCGCGCGCGTGAGGCCATGGTAATGAACGCATTCTGGCGTGCCAAGCATGTCGCGAACTTTGAGCACCAAAGGCTCGTAGCTGCGCGCAAAATTCAAGAGAGGCAACCACAACGTCATGACCAAAAGCCAACACAAAATGGCACCACCCGCGGGCAATGCCATGCTTTTCCAAATGGCGGCGCGGTGACGGCCCGCCCGCCATTTCACCAAGCTGGCCCATACCAGCGAGGCCATCAAAGCAAAGACAACAGCGGCGCCAGAAAAGACGTGCGTAAATCCGGGTGCGAGTCGTGCAACGTTGATAGCGGGTTGTGCCGGAATGCCGGTTTGCAAAGAGGTCCATACAACCCAAATGATCAATGCCCCCACACTGAAAAACACCAAAGTGAACCAGTCCACAAATGCACTGACACTGCGGCGGAGCGTTGGCAGCGCAAATGCTGCCAGGGTTGCCATGGCTGGCAAACTCAGAAGCAAAGCGCGATCGCTGAGACCCGAAAACCAGGTTGTGCAGATGGCGACGGCAACAAACCAAAGCGGCAGTGACAAATGCGGATTGGCTGTCAGGTGTTGCAGTTGGAAGCGCCAGCGCCAGAGGGTCCAAATGGCCAATGGCCATGCGGGCCATGTGAACCAAAGCAACAAGCGCGTCATCGATTTGATTTCAAAAATGTGCGAATAGGCCACACGCCAACGCCACAGCCCCAGGGCACTGACCAAGGCTGCAGTGGCCAGACAAATGAGCAACACCCAGGCCACATCCACACTGCGCGCACGCAATGCGCTGGGCTTGCCTGTGTCCAGTGCCATGACAATGGCACCGCCGACACCCAAGATCATGGCCAAGGCCGGAGCGCCTGAGAGTGCCATGCCCACAATGGCGATGGCCGAGCTGACCCAGGCCCCTGTGCGTTTGCGAGGCAGGTTGGCCAATGCAAAAAAGAGCAATGTGGAAAAGCTCAACTGCGCAAGCGCGGGTGTTGCTTCGTGTGAAAGCCTTGCCAAACCCAAGCAAGCCAACAAGGCCAACAAACCTCCGTCGGCAATGGCCCTGGCGTAATCAGCCGGACGTGCTTCGCCGCCAAAGGCAAAGGTCACAGGCTGTGCGGTGGGCGTTCTTGCCAAGGCATAAACGCCATACCAGGTGGCGGCCAGTGTGAGGGCCAGCAAGCCCATGAAGGGAACGCGCGCTGCCAAATCGATGGGAATGGCTGCGGGCAAGATTTGGATGCTCCATGCACCTAACCAATAGGGCAGCAAGGCCGCATGGGGATCGACTTGCCCTAGCAGGGTTGGTTTTAGCCACGAGACTGTTTCAGGCCCGAAGGTCTGAGCCAAGTGCAGCATGAAACCAAAAGCTTCCATGTCGTCTGCCTTCCAAGGCGTTCTGCCGACAAAACCTGGCAGCACATAGGCCAAGCAGAACATCAACAGCACCCAACGCGGCAAGCGCCTGACAGCGCTTTGGGCCACGATGGCTGGATTGGAAGATGAATCAGAAGAGTTGAAAGTCACAACTTAGAAGATAGCAGAGAAGCACCTTTGATCAAAGCGACCCCAAGGTAAAAAAACATGCGCAATTTAGCCGGTGCAAAAAACAAGGGCAGGCCGGTTGCCCGGGCTGCCCTGTTTGATCACGCAGTGATGCGTTTGGGGAATTATTTGGTGACGCTTGTCTTGCCAAAGCGATTGCGGAATTTCTCAACGCGACCACCCATGTTGTCCACAGATTTTTGTGTACCAGTGTAGAAGGGGTGTGATTCGCTGGAAGTATCCAACTTGAACAAAGGCAACTCGCGGCCGTCGTCCATTTTCACCATTTCTTTGGCGTTGACACAAGAACGTGTGACGAACTTGAAGCCGTTAGACAGATCCAAGAAGCAAACTTCTCGGTAGTTGGGGTGAATGCCTTCTTTCATGGTCTTTTCCTTGAGTTCAGTTGCGACAGCCGCCCATGGACCATTCCAGGGTACTTTTCGCGAAAAACGAGATTATGGCA